>Ga0326728_10005662_pt1 | contig 34659 bp, 27 predicted proteins | sample MB3enrmetagenome_FD_207602 | JGI IMG/M metagenome (GOLD analysis project Ga0326728, IMG submission 207602) | Lab enriched peat soil microbial communities from McLean, Ithaca, NY, United States - MB31MN | ecosystem: Environmental > Terrestrial > Soil > Wetlands > Peat | place: USA: New York...
GCCGCGATAGTGGAGAAATCTTCCTCGCCTCCCTCGAGAGATTTCTCTCGAGCTCGGAGCATTTCGTCCATGAGCGTGATATTGAGGAGGACCGAAAGCCGCAATGGATCGGAGGCCTTGGTCGATTCCTTGAGCGCGCCGAGCCTCTCGCGCAAGCGGAGCACGAGAGATTGCATATAATCGAGGGATTCATCCGTCTGTATGGTGAAGGTAGGACCGATGAGATCGACGTTGAAAACATGGAGCGACATATCCGCCGCCCTTCCTTTTTTAGAAGATATCGAGCTCGTTCTCGGGGCTCTCGCTCTTGGGGTCTACGTCCTCGGTAGCAGGCTCGGACAAAGGGGCCGCCTTTTCTTCTTGGGTCTCTTCCTGTTTCACTTCGGCCGGTTCCGTGGCCGCCTCACTAGGCGAAGCTTCGCCAGGCATAGCTTCGCCGAGCATGAGGTCCTCGAAGGAATCAAGACGCTCGAGGGCATGGACTATACCCTCCTCTATCTTCGCCTGATCTTTACGGTATTCCTCGGCGCGGAAGCTGAGCTCGGCAGCACGAGTCTCGGCGGCCGCGACCCGCTCGGCCATGTCGGCGAGGCGGGCCTCGACCTCGCGAATGCGCTCGGACTCGGCCTCGCGTTTCGCTTCGGTTGCCTGACTCTTCTCTTCCGAGGCGGCTAATTCCTTAGCCGCCTCCGCGAGGCGACGCTCGAGCTCGGCGCCATGCTCGCGGAGGTTCGCGATATAAGCTATAGCCTTCTCGACCCGGTCCTCAAGGGCCCGGACCTGCTCGAGGCTTATCATGCTATGCCTTAAGTCCAGCTTTGGCCTGTTCGACTACGGCCTTGAACCCCGCAGGATCGCGGATGGCAAGGTCGGCGAGCATCTTGCGGTCGACCTGGACCTGGGCGACGGCAAGGCCTTCGATGAAGCGGCTGTACGTGATGCCTTCGGCGCGGCAAGCGGCATTGATGCGCGCAATCCAAAGGCGGCGGAAATTGCTCTTCTTATCGCGGCGGTCGCGGTAGGCATAGGACATTGCCTTTGCGACGGCGTCCTTGGCGACCTTGTAATTCGAGTGCCTGCGACCCCAGAAACCCTTGGCATGGCCAAGGATCTTCTTGCGGTGATCTTTTCGTTTAGTTCCAGCGACTGCTCTAGACATTCTAATGCTCCTCGTTGCATATACGCGCCGTTACAAAAGGACGACGTGGGACATCGCGCTCACGCCCACAAAGGGCGCATACGACATCGCTCGATCCCGCCGGACAGGGCAACCCGAACGGAATCGCAACAAAGTTCCTTCCTGAGCTTTTCAGCCGTAGGGAAGAAGCTTTTTCTTGATCTGACCCGTGGCAACCGGGTTGACGTACCCGGACCTGCGGAGGCCTCTCTTCCTCTTTGTCGTCTTCTTGGTCAGAATATGGCGAAGGTTCATCTTCTTGTACTTCACCTTGCCGCTCGCGGTCAGCGAATACCGCTTAGCAGCGGCTTTCTTGGTCTTCATCTTGGGCATGTTCTTTTCCGTCCTTACTACAAGTATCTAGTCTTTATCATCCGCTTCCGGAGGCTCGTCTACCGGCGGAACCGCATTCTTCTTAATTATGGAGGCCTTGGGCTGCAGGACCATGGACATGAAACGTCCTTCCATAGTAGGCGTCTTCTCCATGATATAGAAACCTTCGAGCTTGGCAAGAACCCTTTTCAGTACCTGCTCGCCGATCTCGGTATGAGCCAACTCCCTACCACGGAAGCGGATAGTAACCTTGACCTTAAAGCCGGCCTCGAGAAAGGCCCGAACGTGCTCGGACTTGAAATCGAGGTCATGGCCGGCGATTTTGGGCTGCATTCGAATTTCCTTAAGCTCGCCCACCCGGACTTTTTTCCTCGATTCCTTTATCTTCTTTTCCTGCTCGAACTTGTACTTGCCGTAGTTCAGTACCTTGCAAACAGGCGGGACCGATAGAGGCGCAACCTCGACGAGATCCAATCCGACATCCCGCGCCATTTTAATGGCCTCGAGGGTCGGAACGATACCCTTCTGCTCGCCCTGATCGTCTACGAGCCGCACTTCGCGGACACGGATCTGCTCATTGATCCGCAAGTCTTTCTCTGCCAACTGACCTCCTTCGGTCCAGCCGCGCACTGCGGCCCGTTCCGAACATACGGAACACTAAAGTACATATTAGCATAGCGTAAGGTCGCGAGTAAAGGCCTAGAGCATCCTCGCCGGGCGTATCCTCGCCGGGCGTATCCTCGCCGGGCGTATCTTCGCCGGCCTTTGACAGTGCGCCTTGCGACGGCTACACTCGGATATATGACGAGCTTGGCTCTCCCTTTCGCCCTCAAGGAAATCAGTTCGCGCAACGCGATGCTCGCCGCGACCTACCACGATTGGGCCCGCCATCTACCCCCGGGGCCAGTCTCGCGCCTCGCTCTGTCGATGGCCGAACAACGCGGGGACCTCGGCAAGAAGCTCGGCGAAATCTCCGCCTCGCTCGCATCGGCGAGCGTCGAAGTGGAGCTTGAGGCCGCGCCGGCTTCGGCCGCAGGCAGTGAGGCAGCCGCAGAGCCCCTCTCCGATCCAAATGCCTTGCTTAAGTTGATGGTAGCCGCCGAGGCGGCAGACCAGGAATTCCTCTCAACGCTAGCAGGCGCCGTCCTCCTTGCCTCAAGCGACGCCGCCGAGACTCTCGCGTCGGAAGCCGACTCGGCGCGCAAAAGGTCGGTCTGGGCGCAGGACCAGCTCGAGCTGCTCAGTATGCTCCCTTAGCCAGGATCAGTCTCGTCCATTATCACGACGCGATTGCGGCCCTGCCGCTTTGCATTGTATAGGGCGACATCGCTCTGCCATATTGATAGTCCACCGGAGGCGCACATATCCGATGTTGCGACGCCGATACTGGCTGTGATCTTCAAGGCCTAGCCATGAAAAACAATCTCGGCAGATTCAATGTCGACGCGAATTTTCCCCCAACCTTAACCGCGTCCGGCAAATCCGCATTGGGAAGTAGAATGACAAACTCATCACCACTCAAATTACTCCACGAAACCAACTAAGTAATATTATATCTTGGTTTCTGCGTCAATCTTCGCGCCAGCCAAGGTGACAAATCGCCGCCCGCGCGGTGTTGTATATAGTAGGCAGATCGAAGAGGGGATAAATGATCGACGTCGAAGCGCTTTACAGAAAATACGGTCCCATGGTTCTTCGAAGGTGTAGACGTCTGCTCGGGGACGAGGAGCGGGCTCTCGACGCCATGCAGGAAACCTTCGTCTCCCTGCTGAAGAACAGAGACTCCCTCACAGAGAAGGCGCCCTCGAGCCTTTTATACTGCATGGCCACGAATGTCTGCCTCAATATCCTCCGCGCTGGCCGTGGACGCGTCATGGTCTCCGACGAGGACGTGCTGCTCAATATCGCCTCGAACGAGGACATCGAGTCTGCAGGGCTCGCCCGGCAGATTCTCGACCAACTTTTCAGAAGAGTGCGGCCGTCTACCCGAACCATGGCCGTGATGCATTACGTGGACGGTATGACATTGGAGGAAACCGCTGCAGCGGTGGGACTTTCGGTTTCGGGTGTACGCAAGCGCCTCGCGGCGCTCAGGCTAAGGCTGCGGGAACTCGAGGAGGATGAACCATGAAGAACGAACAAACGAGCGACCTGAAGCTCGAACGCTATGCTCTCGGAGAACTGTCGCGGGAAGAAGAAGAGGCGCTCCAGAAATCATTGGAGTCCGACGAAGTGCTCAGGGCGCGTCTCGCGGCGCTCGAGCGATCTAATCGCGAGATCCTCGATGAGTACCCGCCCGAGCGGATGGCCGGATCCATAAGGGCCAGAGCGCGCGTCTCGCCCTCTCGGGCTATCGTGTGGTCGATCAGCGCCGCCGCCGTGCTAGTCGTCTCTCTGTCCTTCTTCGCGCTCAGGTCGAACTACTTCCCGGAGATATCCGGCTCTAGCGGCGATATAGTCAGGGCGAAGGGCGAGGCATCACCTCTTATCCTATTCCGCAAGACCAAGCTGGGAGCCGAAGAGCTCAGCGACGGGGCCGGAGCGAGAAAAGGCGATATCCTGCAAGTCGGCTACGGGACAGGTCGCCCGGGCTATGGCGCGATATTCTCCATAGACGGCCGCGGCAGCGTCACTTTTCACTTACCTCTTTCCTATAGCGGGAGCTTGCAGGCCGCGCCCAGGCTCGATACATCGGGGCGGGTACTCCTGCCCTCCGCCTACGAACTTGACGATGCGCCTTCGTATGAACGCTTTATCTTCGTCTATTCATCGGCTCCGTTCGATCTGCGACTCGTATGGCGCGCCGCACAGGAGCTCTCTGCAAATCCAAACGACGCGGACCGGCGAGGGTTGAAGCTACAGGCCGCGATGCGCTGGTATTCATTCTTGGTCAGAAAAGAGGGAGTTGTAAAATGAAAACGAAAACCTTGCGTTACGGCTGTGCCGTCATTTTTCTGTGTTCGCTGTTCCCGTTCTTCGGGACCGCTCAGGATCAGTCACCGGCCCCGATGGAACGGTTCGCACTGGTGGCAGGTTCGAATGCCGGGGGGCCAGGTCGCGTGCAGCTCAAGTACGCCGACTCGGATGCCCGCTCCATTGCGGCCGTCCTCACCGAACTGGGCGGTGTGAGTGACAGCGACCTTATTCTCCTCTCCAATCCCGGTCTTCCCGCCTTCCGCGAAGCGCTACTGCAGATGCGGCAGAGGGTTTCGGCCGCGGAGAGCAGAGGAAAAGATTGCCAGCTTGTGTTCTATTATTCAGGGCATTCCGACGAAACGGGGCTCTTTCTCGGGGCCGACAAGCTCAACTATTCCACATTGCGTAGCGATATAGAACAGGTTCCCGGAAGTGTCCGGGTGATCATTCTCGACTCCTGCGCTTCGGGCGCCCTGACCAGGGCCAAAGGAGGAGCCACGCGACCTGCCTTTCTCTTTGACGCTTCCACGGATATGAAAGGCCACGCCTACCTCACATCCAGTTCGGCGGAGGAGTCGGCTCAAGAGTCGGATTCGCTCCGTGGTTCTTATTTTACCCACTACCTGGTATCGGGCCTGCGGGGCGCCGCCGACCTCAAGGGCGAAGGGATCGTCACCCTGAACGATGTCTACGCTTTCGCTTTCAAAAAGACCCTCGCCTCCACAGAGAAAACCGAATACGGCCCCCAGCACCCGGCATACGACATCAGCCTCAGCGGCTCGGGCGACTTTGTGCTCACCGACCTCCGGACTTCTGCGGTAGGCCTCTCCCTGGCCGAAGAACTTTCGGGCAGTATGTACATCCGTGACTCTCGAGGATCCCTCGTCGTGGAGCTGAACAAGATTCAAGGCAAGAAGATGGAGATCGGGCTCGAACCCGGCAGGTACGATCTCGTCCTCACCTCGGGCGATGCTCGCTATCGCTGCAATGTGACCATCACGAAAAGTCAGCCAGTGACTATCACAGCGGCCGATTTCCAGAAGGCCCCTCTCGAAGCGACCACAGCTCGCGGCGAAGAGGCCGAAGCCGAGAACGTCGCTGGGGATAGAAGGTCGGTAGCCTTCAGCGTCAATTTTCTCCCCGACTTCACTACGGGACTCTTTTCGTCCCGGGTCGATCGTAACGTCGCGATCAACATTCTCGCCGAAAATTCGGAAAATCTCGATGGATTCGAGGTGGCGGGCCTCCTGAATGCGGAATCGGGCAACGTAACCGGCTTTCAGGCAGCGGGTCTAGCCAACCTGGCAATGCAAGACGTCATGGGCTTCCAGGCTGCCGGGCTCGTGAATTGGGGCGATAAGGTATCTTTCGCTCAGTGCGCGGGACTGGCCAATGTCGCCACAGGAGGTCTTAAAGGCGGACAAATGGCGGGACTGGCTAATGTGACCCTCGGCGACTCCACCGGCATGCAGGTCGGTGGAGTGGTCAACATCGCAAGCGGTACATTCACGGGAGCGCAGATCGCGGGCGTGGCCAACTATTCCGCTGGTGGCCCCGGTATGCAGGTCAGCGGAGTGGTCAATATCGCAACGGGAAGCACGGACGGCCAGGTCGGCATCCTCAATGTCGCCGATACCGTCCACGGCCTCCAGGTGGGTCTCGTCAATGTGGCGAGAGAGATGGATGGGCTGCCCATAGGTCTGGTAAGCCTCGAATCCGGCGGTATACGGAATATCGAAGCCTGGTGGGACACGAGCCTCATGACGAATCTCGGCATCAAGATCGGAACGCGCCATACGTATACACTCATCGAAGGCGGGTACGTTCCTGAAAGCAATCCGGTGCAGTGGTCCTATGGCCTGGGCTGGGGAGGGCGTATCGCCATCGGCCGCATTTCTATAGATGCCGACCTGTCGCAGCGCAGTACCGTCACGGGTCGGTTCTACTCAGGGAACGACTCGTCCTCGGTCAACCCGCAAATCGAGCTACGAATGCTCGCTGGTATCCCGATAGCGGGCTTCTCCATCGTCGCGGGTGCGGCCCTGGACGCCCGCGTGCCCTGGCTCTCCTGGGAACCCGACGGCACACGCGCCTCGGATTTCGAAATCCTCGTGCCGCGGCTTCTTATCGGCCTCCGAATCTGATAGGTCGACATCCAGAAACAAGAGAAAATGAACGATACCTCGGAGCAGAGAGCTCCGCGGTATCGTTCGTTCGGTAAGGAAATTGATTGTATGAGGGATCGCATACCCATAGTCTGTCGTATGCGACCCTCTTCCGAATCACGTGGATCACGTGAAACAAGATAGTATTGGAGGATTTATGAAACGCAGTCTCTGCTTTACTCTAGCTACAGCGGTATTTCTTCGAACAAGAACGACGTCGCCCCTTACAGTGACCTCCTCATCGGCGCGACCTATACCTACAAGTTCTGAGACGGGTAAGATCGGGATCAAGATTCAGCGCTCAAGGCGCGGCGTATAAGGCGGTAGCGCCCGAAACCATGGGGCCGTCCAGTGACGCACCGTCTCACTATAAAAATCTTTTTTATCATCGATATAAATCTTATTTGACGTCGATAAATATCTTTCTCATCGTCGATCAAAATCTATTTTGACGACGTCAAAATTCTTTAAAATGGAGATTCTCCCTTCGGTACCGGTGTTGAGTCGTTCAGCTATTGCCTCCACAACATTTTTTACGATTTTCTTGCCAAACCTCAAGCGTAAGCCTTCGCGCCGTGCGTATTAAGGTAAAGGGCATAAAAAAGGGAGCGTTGCTCTCATTGCCCTGACTTCATACTTACGGGGGGGTTCTTATGGCGGTAAAGATGACGTATTACGAAGACGGGATCAGGAAGGATGGGTCGAGGATCAGTCGACAGGTCCAACAAAACAGTATCGAATTCGAAAAAGTCCTCGACTACATGCGCGTCGGAACGGCCTTCTCGGTCAACGATATGCGCTCGATTTTCTGCCATTTCGTCGACTTCTTGGTCCGCTATCTTCCGGAGGGCAGCAAAGTCTATACGCCTCTTGGTTGCTTTTCATTGGCCATTCAGCAAAGCTATGCAGAAGATGAATCGAACGATCCCGCTGGATCCCAGTCCCACAAGCTATCGCTCGACAAGCTCACCATCCGCATACGGCCGGCTAAGGAAATCCTCAACAAAATCAAGTCGGCGATAAAGATCGAACTGGTCGATAGGCCTAGTCCTGCGTGCCCTACTATCATAAGCCTCGGCAACACGGACAAGCCGGAAGCGCAGAACACGGGAAGTTCGGGAGACGTGCTGTGCCTTATGGGCAGCAACCTCAGCTTCTCCAAAGAGGATGCGGAAACCGGAGTATTTTTCATCGAAACGACGGCTAAGACAGAATCACGCACCACGTCGTACAGCCGCCAGGGATCGAATATTCTCAATTTCAAGATTCCCACCCTCGCGACTGGGACCTACACTATCGAAGTCCGCACGAAGCCGACCAACAAAGATATTAGAACAGGCGCCTTGTCAACGCCCTTCACAGTCGTGTGATGGATGATTCATGCCCGATGAACACATACTGGGATTAATCGGGCATGCAATGAACGACAGCCGGGCGGAGACTGGAACTCCGCCCGGCCTTCACTCTCCCGAAGGCAGCGGGTTGTAGCGCTCGCCCACGTCGTATACGTCCGTCGTCTCGCGCCGCTTCACGAAGCCTACGACCTTGTAGGTGATCGGCGTGAAAAGCACCTCGATCGAGCACTTGAAGAGGTAGTTCGACAGGAGCATCGCGACGAGGACGTCGGCAGGATAAGAACCGGCGAAGGCGGCAGTCACGAAGATAAGCGTATCAGCGAACTCGCCCACAAGGGTAGAGCCTATCGTGCGCGTCCACAGCCACCTTCCCTTCGTCCAGACCTTCATCCTCGAAAGCACGACCGAATTGGAGTACTCTCCCGCGAAGTAGCCGAGGACGCTCGCGAGCGCGATGCGCGGCACCTGCGCAAGGATGTCGTCGTAAGCCTTCTGCAGCTTCCAGCTTGGGTCGGAAGGCAGCGCGCCGATGATCCAGATATTGAAGGACATGATGACGAGCATCGCGAGCCCGGTCCAGATGACCTTACGCGAGGCTTTGTAGCCGTAGACCTCGGTGAGGATGTCGCCGAAGATGTACGAGAGCGGGAAGAGGAGGGTCCCCCCGTCGAAGACGAAAGGGCCGAGCCTGACCATCTTGGCGGCGAGTATGTTCGAGAGGACGAGTATCCCCACGAAGAGGCCGGTGATGACCGGCAGCAGCCTCGTTTTTCCCCCGCTCATCATCCGAGGCTCTCTCTAACCGCCAGGCGAGCGGCGTCGACGCCCTCGCCGCGGCGAGAGGCGTAATCGGCTAACTGGTCGTCCCCGATCCGTCCGACCGCGAAGTAACGTGCGCTTGGGTGGCTGAAATAAAAGCCCGAGACCGACGCGGCGGGCAACATCATGTAGCTTTCGGTGAGGCTCATCCCTAACCTTTCCTTCACGCCGAGTAGCGAGTATATGGCCGCCTTGTCGCGGTGGTCGGGGCAGGCGGGATAGCCCGGGGCCGGCCTGATGCCGCGATAGCCGCCCGAGCAAAGAGCGCCGGGGGCTATGCTCTCGTCCGTCGCGTAACCCCATATCTTTCGCCTAATGTCCTCGTGCATCTTCTCGGCGAAGGCCTCGGCGAGACGGTTGCAGAGTATCTTGAAGAGGATAATGCCGTAGTCGTCCCCCTCCGCCTCCAGCTTCGCGAGTCCTTCGTCCGCGCCCCGACCGGCGGTAAGCGCGAAGACGCCCATCCAATCGCGGACGCCCACTCCCTCGGGAGCGAGGTAGTCCGAGAGGCAGAGCTGGGGGCTTCCGTCCTGCTTCGCGCGCTGCTGTCGGAGGAAGGGAAAGCGCGCGGCCACAGCGCGCCGTGACTCGTCATCGTAGACGATGGTATCGTCCCCGCGGGACGCGTCATCGCCGCGAGCGGCGGGCAGGATCGCGCAGGCCCCGGCGGCACAGGTGAGGCGCTCGTCCTCCATGCGAGCGAGCATGGCCAGGGCGTCCGCCTTGAGCTTGGCAGCCTCGATGCCTGTCTCGCCGCCCCTCATGCCCCACTCGTGAAAGAAAAAGCGCCAATCGATGTAGGGCACGAGCTCGCTCAAAACGGGACGCGGTTCGAAGATGCCCTTTAGGGCGGGCTCGGGCGGCGCGTAGCTCGAGAAGTCGGCTTTGAAGGAAGCGCGGCGGGCCGAGGCGAGGCTTAAGGAACTGGCGGCCGCCGCCGCGTCCTTCCCCGCCCGGCCTTCGCGAAGGCCGTCCTGGCTCGCTCGAAGATCGCGCTCGTAGCTCGCTTTCAGGCTCGAGTCGAGGAGGCCCGCGAAGACTCCGGGCGCCTGGGACGCGTCGCGTACGTTAGCGACGGGGCCCGAATAGGCCGGTGCTATACGCAACGCGGTGTGGACCGGGCTCGTCGCCGCCCCGCCGACCACGAGGGGGATCTTCATGCCCCGCCTCTCCATCTCCCTCGCGACGCGGGTCATCTCCTCGAGCGAGGGCGTGATAAGGCCGGACAGGCCTACCGCGGCGGCTCGCTCCCGCTCGGCGGCATCGAGGATGTCCTCGCAGGCGACCATGACGCCGAGGTCGACGACCTCGTAGCCGTTGCACTGGAGTACCACGGAGACGATGTTCTTGCCGATGTCGTGGACGTCGCCCTTGACCGTGGCGAGCACTACCTTGCCGCGAGAGGAGGGGCGCCCGCCCTCCGCGAGGTGAGGCAAAAGCGTCGAGACGGCGGCCTTCATGACACGCGCGCTCTTGACGACCTGCGGCAGGAACATCCTCCCGTCGCCGAAGAGCTCGCCTACCTTATTCATGCCCTCCATGAGCGGCCCGGAAATGACCTCGTAGGCGCCGCCCAAGGCGGCCATCGCCTCCTCGGCGTCGGCGGACGCGAACTCGGAAACGCCTTTAACGAGGCCGTGGACGAGGCGCTCCGAAGGGCTTAGGCGGCGCCATTCGGCGGCCGCCTGGGAGTTGCCTGCCTGGCGCAAGGACGCGGCCGACGGGATTAGGGAAGAGGCGATCTCGAGGAGGCGATCGGTAGCGTCGGCCCTGCGGTCGAAGAGCAGATCCTCGATCCTGTCGCGGAGGCCCGGTTCGATCTCGTCGTAGACGCCCAAGGCTGCAGGGTTCACGATACCCATGTCCATGCCCGCCGCCTTCGCGTGATAGAGGAAGACCGTGTGGATAGCCTCGCGCAAGGCGTCGTTACCCCTGAAGGCGAAAGAAACGTTGGACACGCCGCCCGAGACGAGGCAACCGGGAAGTCGCGACTTGAGAATGCGCGTCGCCTCGAGGAAGTCCAGGGCGTATCGGCGGTGCTCATCGATGCCCGTGCCCACGGCGAAGACGTTCGGGTCGAGGATGATGTCCTCTCGCCTATACCCCGCCTCGAGTTCGAGGAGGCCTACGGCGCGCTCGAGTATCGAAACGCGGCGCTCGAGGCTGGCGGCCTGCCCCTCCTCGTCGAAGGCCATGACGACGACGGCGGCTCCATATTTGGCGATCTCGCGCGCCTTCTCGAGGAAGCTTCCCTCCCCCTCTTTAAGGCTGATCGAGTTGACGACGCACTTCCCCTGCGCGACCTTCAGGCCCGCGACGACCGTGGCGAAGTCGGAGGAATCGATCATGAAGGGCACTCTGGCGAGATCGCTCTCGCCTGAGGCTATGTTGAGAAAATCGCGCATCGTAGCGGGGGCGTCGATGAGGGGATCATCGATGTTTATGTCGACGAGCTGCGCCCCAGCCTCGACCTGGGCCTTCGCTACGTCTATCGCCTCCTCGAGCATGTGATCACGGATGAGGCGGGCGAACTTCTTCGAACCCGAGACGTTGGATCTCTCGCCCACATTGACGAAGAGGCTCTCGGGCCCAATATCGAGAGCCTCGAGTCCCGAGAGGGAAGTCGTGCGACGCCGTTCGGGCAGGGCCCGCGGCGCGACACCCGCCAGAGCCTCAGAGAGAGAGGCGATATGGTCGGGCGTAGTGCCGCAGCAGCCTCCCGCAATATTGATTCCGCTTCCGCGGGCGAAGGCCGCGAAGGCCTGGGCGAAGTGCTCCGGAGCCTCATCGTAGCCCCCATCCGCGTTGGGCAGGCCCGCGTTCGGATGAGCGGAGAGGAAAAAGGGAGAAACAGCGGCGATCTCCTCGAGCCGAGGAAAGAGCGCATCCACGCCGAGCGAACAGTTGAGCCCAACGGCAAAGGGCGCCGCGTGGGAGACCGAGGCGAGGAAGGCCGCGGCCGTCTGCCCCGACAGGGTCCGCCCCGCCTTGTCGATGATGGAGCCGGAGACCATCACGGGCCAGATCTTTTTCTTCTCCTCGAAAATGGAGAGCAGCGCGTAAATAGCCGCCTTGGCGTTGAGCGTGTCGAATACGGTCTCGACGAGAAGAATATCCGCCCCTCCCGCTATGAGCGCTAGGGCTTCTTCTCGATAGGAGGCGGCCATCTCGTCGAAGCCGAGGGCTCGGCGGGCGGGGTCGGCGGCGTCCGGCGAGATGGAGAGAGTCTTGCTCGTGGGGCCGATGGAACCCGCGACGAAACGGCGCTTGGAGGGCGTCCGGGCCGAAAACTCGTCGGCCGCGCGCCGCGCGAGGAGGGCCGACTCGCGGGCCATGTCCGCCGCATAGGCGGACAGGCCGTAGTCGGCTTGGCTGATCCTGTTCGCGCCGAAGCTGTTGGTCGTGACTATATCCGCGCCGGCCTCGAGATAAGCGCGATGCACGCTCAAAGGGGCTTCGGGCTTGGAGAGGCAGAGAGCATCGTTGTTGCCCTTGAGAAAACGGCCGTGTCCGGCGAGAGCTCCGGCGCGGTAGTCCTCTTCGACCAGGTGCAGTCGCTGGAGCATCGAGCCCATGCCCCCGTCGAGGATGAGGATGCGCTCATTCGCGATGGCCTCTAGGGCGATGTAGGCTTCGGTCTTCAACATGGGAAGAGTATATAAAAACATGGACTTGAATGAATAGCTAGCCGATACCACTTTGTGGCGGTCGAACTCCCTGCTTCGGGATAACCCAGGCCTCAACCAGGCTCTTCTGTAAAATCCTGCTCAAAACAACGAGAATTCTTGCTTTATATATATCAGGTTGATATATTACTGATTGTCATAGTCGACGTGATAAATATCAGGAGATTCCTTTGGCCAAGGAAAACACAACACGATTCGCCCTTTTGGGGCTTCTGACCTTCGGTCCGGCCTCCGGCTACGAACTAAAGACGCTCTGCGACCGCACGATATCCCATTTTTGGAACGAAAATTACGGGCATATCTATCCGGTGCTCAAGGAACTCGCCAAAGAAGAGCTTGTCACCGCTGACAACGAAACGAAGGTCGGGCGTCCACCTAAGACCGTCTATAGCATCACAGATAAGGGGATGGACGAACTTCGTGCCTGGTTGGCGAAGCCCATTGTCCATACGCCACCCCGTGTGGAGCTTCTTCTGAAAATCGTCTTTTCCGGCAATGTACCCCGGTCAAAAGTACTAGCGCTTCTCGAAGACGAGATCAAGAACGCCCAAGAGACGATCACCAAGTTCGAAGGCCTCGAGGACCACCTAAAAAATCACATAGACGACAAGAATCATGGACACAAGAACGCCAAACTCTGGCTCGCGTCTGTGGACTACGGCAAAAGATTCAATCGCATGCACCTAGGGTGGTGCGAGGATCAACTCCGGTCGCTCCGTAAATCGGAGAACCGGAAATAAAATCCCATTTGAAATGGGGGAGGAAACATGGCTCTTATCAGCGTGCGGAATGTCGAGAAGCAGTATGCCCTCGGCAAAATCAAGGCCCCGGCTCTCTTCGGCGTGGACCTCGAGGTCGCGGACGGAGAGAGGCTCTGCCTAATGGGCCCTTCGGGGAGCGGCAAGTCCACGCTCCTCAACATCATCGGGTGCATCGACTCGGCAAGCTCGGGAGAGGTCACCATCGACGGCGAGAGAACGGGAGATTTAAGCGACGCCAAGTTGTCGTCGTTCAGGAACAGGACCATGGGCTTCATCTTCCAGAGCTTCAACCTGGTGCCAGTTCTCTCCGTCTTCGAGAATGTCGAGTATCCGCTTCTCCTGCAAAAGCTGCCTTCCAAGGAACGACGAGCGCGCGTCCTGGAGCTCCTCGCAAAGGTCGGCCTCTCCGACTTCGCCAAGCGGAGCCCCGAGAACCTCTCGGGCGGGCAGCGCCAGCGCGTCGCGATCGCGAGGGCTCTCGTCGGGAAGCCGCGTCTGGTCATCGCGGACGAGCCTACCGCGGCGCTCGACCACGCGACGGGTAAGTCCATCATGGAGCTCATGGTGGAGATGAACGAAAGCGAAGGGGCGACCCTCGTCTTCTCGACCCACGATCCAGTCGTCTCTTCGTACGCTAAGAGAGTCGTGCGAATGATGGACGGCAGAATCGTCGCCGACGAGGCCAAGGTATGAGGCTCGTCGCCATGGCCTGGCGGAATATATTCCGCCAGAAAAGACGCACCCTAGTAGCGCTCTCCGCGCTCATCGTGGGGCTTTGCGGCCTCGTGATATTCCAAGGCTATATCGGGACGATGATGAAAAACTTTCGCGACAGCGTCATCATGACCGGCATCGGTCATATCCAGGTCGCGGGGGGAGGGGGATATTTCGAGGACGGCGAGTTCGATCCCTACGCCTACGCGATGCGCGACACCGATAAAAGAATCGCCGCGATAGCCAAAGAGCCAGGCGTACAAGCCGCCTTCCCCTCTACCGGATTCACCTCGATAGCCGGCATCGGAGAGAAGTCGGCCACGCTCCTGGTGAAGGGCTATCCCATCGATCGCATGTGGTTCGCGCCCCAGTCCGCCGGCGGCGGATCGAGCGACGCTCCCAAAGGAAAGTTCACGCTCGGGAAGCTGAAGGCCGGCAACCAGCTGGCTCCCGGCGACCGCGACAAAATAGTGCTCGGCGAGACGGCCGCGCGCATCCTCGGCGCGAAGGTCGGAGACGTGATCACGCTCATGGCGGTCCTTCACGAAGGGGGACTCAACGGCAGGGATTTCACGGTCGCCGCCATCTATACCTCGGCGGGCAAGGACAAGCTGTTCGCCTACACCGACTACGACAGCGCCGTAGACTTCACGGGAATAGCGGGCGCGCCAGTCATCCATGTCCTCGCGAAGGACATAGGCTCGACCGACGCCATTGTGGCCGGTCTTCCGCAAGGCGCAGCGTACAGAAAATGGCCTCAGCTCGCCACCTTCTTCGTGCAGGTCAATACGATGTTTAGCGGCTTCCTCGCCGTGATCCGCGCGATCATCCTCCTCATCACGCTGTTCGTCCTCGGCAACACAATGAACCGCATCGTGTTCGAGCGCATGAGAGAGTGGGGCACGCTCAGGGCTCTCGGTACGACGAAGCGCGATCTCCTCGTCCTTCTCGTGCTCGAGGGATCCTTCCTGGGTCTTATCGGAGCGGCAATCGGAATAGCGCTAGGCTTCGCCCTTTCCGCACTGATAAACCTCGGTCCGGGCCTCCCCTTCACGCTCGCCGGACGGGCCGCAATGTTTATAAAGCTCCATCCCGACTTCAGTGCCCTGTGGATCAACCTCGTCCCGGCGGTCCTCGTCGCTGGGATAGCTTCCTATTTCCCCGGACGCAGGGCCGTGGCCCTGACTCCCTCCGAATGCCTCAGGCAATTATAGGAGCCGCGCCATGACACACCTACTCAAGACTTTCAAGATGGCGGCGCGCAACCTAGCCCGCAACGGGAGAAGGACCAGGTCCACGATAATCGCGATCGTCGTCGGCATGGTCGGGCTCGCTTTCATAGACGGCTACGTCACCTATTCTATGAACGGCCTCACGGAAGCCACGATCAAGAGCGGCACCGGCCATCTCCAGATCGCCGCTTCCCCCGCCTTCTACGACGAAGGCGACGCCGATCCCTTCCCCTTCATGCTCCGCGACGCTCCAGCTCTCGAACGAGAGCTTCGGGCCATGAGCGAAGTCGACGAAGTCATGCCGGCTCTTTCATTCACCGCCGTGATAAGTACGAAGGGCAAGACGAGCACAGTAATGGTGACGGCTCTCCCTGTCGCGACCTCCAAAGCGAAGCTCGAGGCGCGGCGCATCGCCGCGGGCAAGGATCTCGACGCCTCCGACTCCGGAAGCATCCTCGTGGGCCAAGGCCTCGCGAAAAAGCTCGGTTTCGCGCCCGGCGACTCCGTCTCGCTCTTCGCTCAGACCAAGGGCGGCGGCATAAATACTCAAAGCTACGCGATCAAGGGGACGACGAGCACCATAATAGCGGCGATCGACAACGTTTCCGTGGCGATGAGCCTCGAGGACGCGAAGAGCCTCATCGGGGCCGATACAGTGCCCCAGCTCATTGTCTTCCTCAAAAAGACATCCGAAACCGAGGCCGTGGTGAAGAGGCTCAAAGCCTCGGCTCCGCCTTCGGCCGCGGCGGGCCTCGAGGTCCGCTCCTGGGACGAGCTCTCGCCGTACTTCCGCGAGGCCAACTCGAGCTACCAGATGGTGCTCGGCGTCGCCAAGCTCATCGTACTCATCGTGGCCCTCTTCTCTATCTCGGGCACCCTTTCTCTTTCCGTTCTCGAGCGCTTTCGCGAGATCGGCTCGCTGCGAGCCTTCGGCACCAAGCGATCCGGAGTCCTCCTTATGTTCGTACTGGAAGGCCTCATGCTGGGGGCCGCGGGCGCGCTCGCAGGAGTCGCCGTTGGCATAGGCGCCACGAGCCTCATCAACGCATTGGGCGGGATCGTAATGCCCCCGCAGCCCGGCACGACAACGGCCTTCACGATCCTGTTCACGCCCCGGTCGTCGGGCTTCGCGCAGAACGCCCTCTTCGTACTCCTCGCCGCCGCGCTGGGATCGATACTTCCCGGCATGCTCTCGTCGCGCAAGACGATAGCCGAACTACTCTCTTCCAAATAGGAGAAGTCCATGAAACCGATAGTCATTTTAGCGCTCTTCGCCCTCGCCGCGACAGCGAGCCTCGCAGCCCAGACGCCTGATCAAGTACTCGCATCCGTGGACGAGCGCAGGAATATAGACAATCTCACTTTCTCTCTCCGTATCACCTCCTACGACACTGACAAAGCAACGGACACGAACACTCTCTGGGGTTTTCTCAAGGACGATCCGGACAAGAACCGTGTCCTCATCTCCTTCGCCGATCCCGCCTCGGTCAAGGGCAGGAAAATGCTCATGGATGGAAATATCGTCTACCTGCTTTTCCCGCGCACGAAGAATCCCATCCGCCTCTCGCCCCTTCAGGTTCTCCTGGGCGAAACCTCCAACGGCGACGTCGCTCGCACGGGCTTCGCCAAAGACTACGACGTCGCCTCGCTCACTGACGCCGACCAGGACGGCAAGAGCTGCGACCTCTTCGACCTCAAGGTGAAGGAGGCGAAGAAGGATTCCAGCTACAAGCGGGTCAAACTCTGGGTCGAAAAATCGACGATGCGACCGATCTATGCCGAGTTCTACGCATCGGGGGACAAGCTGCTCAAGAAGGCCTTCTACAAGGACTATCGCCCGGCCCTGGGTAAGGACTTTCCCTTCATCCTCGACATCTACGACGGCGAGGTAGCGACCAAGCACACGGTTATGGAGTACCTCAAGATCGGTACCAGGGCCCTGCCTGATACCGCGTTCAGGCGGGAGTACCTCGAATCGTGGACTCCGGTATCGCCCCAATGAGGATTAGAACCATGTCGAGCGATACCTATCACAAGGCGCGCGTCTGCGCGGTGGCGGCGGCGATGTTCCTCGCCGCCACCGGGGCCATGGCCCTCGAAGGCGAGGTGGACATGTCGTGGCTCGACGAGGCGGTCGTAGCGCCGCACGCGGGCATGGGAGGTAGCGCGCTGCAGACGGACACCGGCATCGCGATGCTGCAAGGGGCGCTCTCGCACTCGGCTACCTTGGCCGACGGCCTCTCTCTCTCGGGGAGCGTCTGGGCACTCGCGGACAGTCTTCCCTCCTACAACCCACAAGTCCTGCCTGCCAATGTCCTCGACTTCTCGAGCCGGGTCCTGGAGCTAGACCTGAAGTGGGAAGCCCAGCCCGGAGCGCTCGTCTTCGAGGCCGGGAAGAAGATCATCCATCCCTCTTCGACCTTCTTCAAGGCTCCCTTGGACATCATGACACCTCCTTCTCCTGCTATCAGCAACACCTCGAAGCAGTCCGCGGCGGCCGTGGGCAAGTGGGAAGAAGGCCTTGTCGGCGCCGGGGTTACCTGGCTCACAGGACCTTTCAGCTTTTACGACTATGTGTCGCCGCGCTTCGTTTGGAGCGATCAAGAGCGTGATACGGCGCTCTGTTTTACCGGGGCCCAGGAGAGATTCCAAAACTTCGCGAAGATCGGGGCGAGAGTAGGCGAGACCGATATCCAGCTCCTCGGCCTCTATACATCGAGCCTATCGGGCGACGCATCCGACGATCGCTACGCGGCGGGAGTGGGGATCGACTCCGCGCTGGGCGACAGCATCACCGTGCGCGCCGAGGCCTCGGCCTTCGACACTACCGACAGGCTTGTCGCCTCCGGATCGGGCAGCTCGGGCTATACTTCCAGTACCGAAAGCGTGAGCTGGGCGCCGCGGGGCGTCCTCGGCGCGACCTGGTCCAACGCGGACGAACTGTCGGTCATGGTGGAGTACTACTACAACGCTCTCGGCCAGATCGGATCGGCCTATACTACGCTCATCGACTACTCCGCGGCGCGCGCCGCCGGAAGTTTGGCGCTGAGCACTTGTCCTGACATTCTCGAGCAGTACGGAGACTTCGAGTCCGCCATGCACTACGGTTTCTTTCGCCTCGCGGGCAAGCTCGACCAGGACGTGCATGCCGAGAGCTGGTTCGAGATCAATCTGCAGGACGCGAGCGCCCTCTACGGCATGGACATCAACTATGTCAGGCCGACCTGGTCTATCGGAGCATCCCTTCTGGGCTCTTGGGGCGGTCGCGACACCGAAGCCGCGCTGCTTTTCCCCATCTGGCGAGCAGGTATCGAGGCTGATCTCTTTTTCTAGTCATTAAGAGCGTCTTTCAAAACTCGGTCAGTTTTGAAAGACCTCTTGCTGTCCACTAATCTTCACCGGCTTTGATCTTCTCTATCTCGTCGCGGATGAGCGCCGCCTCCTCGAACTCGAGATTCTTGGCGTGCTCGAGCATCTGATCCTCGAGGGCCTTCAGGAGATGCTTTTTCTGCTCGGGCACAAGGAGGTTGTGCGATTTCTTGAGAAGCTCGACCTCGGTGGCAGCCGTGTCGATCTTCTCTTCGCGGTGGCGCTCGAGTATGTCCTCGATGGCCTTGTGGATCGTGACGGGGGTGATGCCGTGGTCCTCATTGTATTTCACCTGGACCGCGCGACGACGGTTAGTCTCACCGATCGCTTCGCGCATGGCGTCGCTCGTCTTGTCGGCGTACATGACCACCGAGCCCGCCGCGTTGCGCGCCGCTCGGCCAATGATCTGGATGAGGCTCGTGGCGGAGCGCAGGAAGCCTATCTTATCCGCGTCGAGTATGGCTATGAACGACACCTCGGGAAGGTCGATGCCCTCCCGGAGGAGGTTGATGCCGACGAGGACATCGTATTCGCCCGAACGCAGCTGTTTGAGAATCTCGACGCGCTCGATGGTCTCGACCTCGGAGTGGATATAGCGGACCTTCAAGCCTAGGCCCGTCAGGTACTCGGTGAGTTCCTCGGCCATGCGCTTGGTAAGGGTGAGGATGAGGCTGCGTTCCTTCGCGGCAATGCGTTTCCGGATCTCCGCGTAGATATCCTCCATCTGCCCCTCTGAGGGGCGCACCTCGATGAGGGGATCGACGAGGCCCGTCGGCCTGATGAGCTGCTCGGCTACCCGCTTCGATTTGGACAGCTCTTCCTCGCGGGGCGTGGCCGATACGCAGACCACCTCGTCGAGCATGCCGAGGAACTCCTCGTACTTGAGGGGCCGATTGTCGCGGGCCGATGGCAGGCGAAAGCCATAGTCGACGAGGGTCGTCTTGCGACTGCGGTCGCCCGCATACATCGCCCCGATCTGGGAGAGAGTGACGTGGGACTCGTCGACGAAGGTGACGAACTCTTTGGGAAAGTAGTCGATGAGGACACCGGGGCGGGCCCCAGGCTCGCGGTTCGCCAGAGGGGCGGAATAGTTCTCGATGCCGGAGCAGTAGCCCATCTCCTCGAGCATCTCGAGATCGTACTCGGTGCGGCTCTTGATCCGCTGGGCCTCGACGAGTTTGTTGGCCGCCATGAGAGTCTCGTAGCGCTCGTCGAGCTCCTCTCGTATGCGACCGACCGCGCTCTGGACCTGATCCTCGGGCATGACGAAGTGCTTGGCAGGGTAGACGACCGCCTCGTCGAGGTCGGGACCGGCTATGCCGGAGATCGTATCGAACTTGCGGATGCGGACCACCGTGTCGTACTCGAGCTCGATACGGTAGGCCTCCTGGAGGTAGGCGGGGTAGATCTCGAGCGTGTCGCCGCGCACGCGGAAGCGGCCGCGCTCGAGCACCGCGTCGTTGCGCTCGTACTGGAGCGATACGAGGCGTCGCTTCACCTCCTCGAGGTCGATCTCCGAGCCGCGGTCGATGTAGACCCGCATCTCCTTGTAGAGATCGGGCGATCCGAGGCCATAGATGCAGGAGACGGTCGCGACGATGATGACGTCCCGCCTCTCCATGAGGGCCGCGGTGGCGGACAGGCGCATGCGGTCAATCTCTGCGTTGATGTCCGAGTCCTTCTCGATGTAGAGATCCTTCGAGGGGACGTAGGCTTCGGGTTGGTAGTAGTCGTAATACGAGACGAAGTACTCGACCGCGTTGTCGGGGAAGAATGTTTTGAACTCGCGGTAGAGCTGAGCGGAGAGCGTTTTATTGTGCGAGACGATAAGGGCGGGGCGCTGCACAGCCTCGATGACCTTGGCCATCGTGAAGGTCTTGCCGGAGCCCGTGACGCCTTTTAGGGTCTGCCACCCCAGGCCGCTTTTAATGCCGTCCGCGAGGAGTTCGATAGCCTGAGCTTGATCCCCCGCGGGCCCGTAAGGTGCTTCTACTCGGAAGGGTCGCATGGTTAACAATCGTATAGTACGGACCTAAGAAGATCAACACGCCTTCCGCCTTCAATTGAGTATATTAATTATATCATTGAGCTAGGACCGACAAGTCGTAAGGAGCTTCCATGAACGCTTTACTGATCGGCGGCGCTGTATTAATCGTAGTATTCTTCTTCCTCGGCATCAGAATCATCAGGCCGACTCATCGCGGCCTCATCGAGGTACTCGGGAAGTACAGGCGTTTCGCCCAGCCGGGCTTTCACTGGGTATTCCCCGTGGTAACGAGGATGTTCCAGATCAACACGACGGAGCAGATGGTAAACGCCGAGCCCCAGGAGATCATCACCAACGACAACCTCAATGCCCGCGTCGACGCGCAGGTATATTTCCGGGTATTGCCGGACGAAGCGAACGTGAAGGCATCTCAGTACAACGTCAACAACTACCAGCTGCAGATCGTCAATCTCGCACGCACTACCTTGCGCAACATCATCGGTACGATGACCCTCAAGAGCGCGAATAGCGAACGAACGAAGATCAATACCGAGCTCCTCCATACGCTCTTGAGCGAGACGAAAAATTGGGGCATCGCGGTCGTCCGCACCGAGCTCAAGGAGATCGATCCGCCCAAGGATGTGCAAGAGACGATGAACAAGGTCGTCAAGGCCGAAAACGAGAAGATAGCGGCCATAGACTTCGCCACGGCCACCGAGACGATGGCCGACGGACAGAAGCGCGCCGAGATAAAGAAAGCGGAAGGCATCAGGCAGGCCGAGATACTCAAGGCAGAGGGAGAGGCCCAAGCCATCCAGCTCGTCAACGAAGCCGCCGATCGCTATTTCGTCGGAAACGCACAGCTATTAAAGCGTCTGCAAACGGTCGAGGAGTCGCTCCGGAACAACTCTAAGATCGTCCTTCCCGCGAACGGCGAGCTCGTCAACGTGATCGGCGACCTAGCGGGCGTATTTCCAATAAAAACCAAATAGTCGCAGGACGGGGAGCGAGTGTTCCGCGAAAAGGGAAACCTTTCCGACGAGGCTCCCCTTCCCGCCAACAGGCTCCTAGTTGTTTACGCCCGACTTGGCCCTGTCCGAGAGCTGAATCGCGGTGGTTATCTTCTTATTCCCCCGATAATAGACGACCGGTACCTCATCGCCTGGTTTGGTGTTGACGCCGTTCACTGAGACGATGATGTCGCCGCCCACGAAGAAAGTCGATGCGCGTGTCCGAACCTGGGTCGTGCCGCCGCGTATGCCCGCGCGATCCGCGTTGCCGCCCCGCGTAGCCTGGGAGACCAGGAGGCCCGTATCGACGGGGGTTGCGATACCGTTCTGCTTCATGTAGTCGACGAGGTCGGAGAAGAGGGCGAGCGCGGAGACGTCGATCCAGCCGCGGGCCACGCGGCCACTCTTGATGAGCTCGGGCACGACGCGCTTGGCGGTCGCTACGGGGACCGCGAAGCCTATGCCGACCGAGCCGCCGGAGGGGCTGTAGATCATCGTGTTGACGCCGATAAGCTCGCCGTGGGAGTTGAGCAAGGGGCCGCCAGAGTTACCGGGGTTGATGGAGGCGTCGGTCTGGATCATGTTCTGGATGACGACGGTCGAGGAGTTGCCTTGGTCGTCGCGCTCGGTCTGGGACACGGGACGGCCGATGCCGGAGACGATGCCGCGCGTGAGCGTGCGCTCGAGGGCGAAGGGGTTGCCGATGGCGAGGACCTTCTGCCCGACGCGGAGGCGGGTCGAGTCGCCGTAGGGGATGACCGTGAGTTTCTGCCCCTTGGGCGGGGAAAACTTGATGACCGCGAGGTCGTTCTCGGGGTCGATGCCTACGACTTTAGCCTCGTAGCGGCTGCCGTCGGCGAGACCCACGTAGACCTTGTAGGCGTCCTTGACGACGTGCTTGTTCGTGAGGACGTAGCCCTGGGCATCGATGATCGAGCCCGAGCCCGAGTCGCCCTCCTGGGGCACGGCCTCGGAGAACCAGTTGTAGTAGAGCTGCTCGGTCGTGATGTTGACGACGCCCTCGTTGAGCCGCTCGTAGACGTCGATGTTCTCCTTCTCGTCGACCGAGTACTCGGAGGAGACGGGATTCTCGACAAGCTGGGCGGAGGAAGAGGAGCCGGCCGTCGGCAGGGCGGCAGCGCCCGAGGCGGAGGAGGATTGCTTGGCGCCGGACAGGCGAACGAGACCTAGGCCGAATCCTATCCCGAAAGCGGCAGCGAGGGCCAAGGCGGCGCCAAGGCCCCCGGCGAGCACGAGCTGTCCGCGACTATAGAGCTTCATTTTCATAATCTCCTTAAGTATTTTATGAATAAATATAACGCAGGTCGCCTCATGACGGAAAGGGATAAGGTGAGTATATTGGGAGCTCGATGGCCGCTCAGATAAGTCACATGCTCTCCGGCGAGGCGGCGCTTGGCTCGCTGGGAATTGAGCTCGCGGCCGAGGCCCTCCCCTACTTTCGTCTCGGTTGCCAGGGGCCAGACATCTTCTACCACAATCAGAGGACGAAGCCCTCGGGCCTCCACTACGGATCTCTTGCGCACCGCAGGCGCTTCGGCAGTCTCGTGGCCGCAGCGGCTTCAAGCCTCGCGCAGGGAAAATGCAGCCCCGAGAGGCCGGAGGGCGCCTACGTCCTCGGCCTCTCGACGCACGCGGCCCTCGATCGCGCAACGCACCCTTTCATTGTCTGCCGCTCGTTCTGGGTCGATCCCGAGGAGAGCGACGGCCCGAGGCGACGAGGCTGCCACGCTTTCCTGGAGCGGCTTCTCGACCGCGAGCTGTTGGCGTTGCGCGAAGGCCACTCGCCCGCCGAATACGGCATCTCGGCCAAGCTCGGGCTCGACAGACCCGTCGACAGGGGAACCGAAGCGGCATTGATCTCGCTCTGGGAGGCGGGACTACGCGCCGCCTTTCCGAAGGCGGCCCTCGCCGATGGGCTTCTAGGGCGGCGCATTGCGAACGCCCTCGCGGACGGCAGACACTTCTACGGCGCGACCGACCCCACGCGCGCAGAGGCCGAAAATGCGGCTTCGGGCTGGCGAGCGCGGTTAGCGGGAGAGGAAGGACGCTATCTCGTGTCCATCCTCTATCCGGAGCTTCCTCATAGAGAGCTTGACGCGATGAACATGGCTAAGAGGAGCTGGCCCCATCCCGCCGGGGACGGCAGCACCTCCGATGCGTCCTACCCTGAGCTCGTAGCCCAAGGAGAGGAACAGGCGGCGCGGGCGATAGCGGCGGTGCTCGATTTTTGGTCGGGCGCATCGACCGCGACTGAGCTCGCCTCTGCGATCGGCGAGGGAGGGCTTTCTCTCGTAGACGCCGAGGGAGTATCCCTGCCGCCGAAAGCCTCCTCACCCCTCGCGCTGCCCGAGGCCATGGACGAGGAGCTCGACTTCAGGGTTCGCCGGGCATCCTAATCGTTGACCTTGGGCCTCGCCGGTTGTACGATGCCCGATATGAACATGAAGGATAGGGTCAGCAAGGCCTATGGCGCGAGCGCGCCAAAGGCGAAGGTCGAAGCCGAAGGCGAGAAGAGGGCCAAACGGCCGATCGTCCCGCCGAAAGAGATCTTCCCTCCCGACCCCGTCCAGGCCAAGGGCGCAAAACGCGGCCCGGCGAAGGTCGGCCGCGGCACTCCGCAGAAAGCTAAGTCGATGGCCTTAGGCGAAGCCCTCGCCGCTGCCGGCGACGAAGCGGCAGCCCTGCTCAAGACGGGGAACGACTCAGGCATGTCGAAGGCCGCCAAGTTCCTCCTCCTCCTCGGCACCGAGGAGGCTTCGAAGGTCATCTCGCACCTCAAGAGCGACGAGGTCGAAGCTGTCTCGCGCGAAATATTAAAGGTAAAGAACATCGACGCCGCCGAGGCGAATAGCATCCTCGCCGAGTTCGGCTGGCTCGTGAAGACGAAGGGCTGGTCCGTCGAGGGCGGCCCCGAGACCGCGGAGAAAATGCTCGTCACCGCCTTCGGGGAAGAGAAGGCCCGAGAGCTCATGCGCAAGGCCGCCCCAGAGAGCCAGAGGCCCTTCAAGTTCCTGTCCGATTACGAGGCGAAGGATCTCGCCGTTATCCTAAAAGACGAATCGCCACAGGTTCTCGCCGTCATCCTTCCTTATCTTGAGCCCAAGAAGGCTTCGATCATTCTCGAAAAGCTCCCCGACGAGGAGCGCATCGAGCTCGTGAAGCGCGTGGCTCATCTCGAGAAGGTCAACCCCGAGGTGCTGCGCTCGGTAGAGGAAGGCATCAAGGAGCGCATCCGCAAGGTGGGCTCGGTGAACCACGAAGAGATAGACGGGAGGGCGGCCCTCGCGGGGATCTTGAGGCACGTCGATCCGAGCTTCGAAGAGCGCGTTCTTGGAGAGCTCAGCGACGATAGCCCTGAGCTCTCCAAGAACGTGCGCGATCGGCTCTTTACCCTCGAAGACGTACTGCGCGTACCCGACCGAGCCTTGCAGAAGAGCCTGCGCGACTTCCAGGACCGCGACGTGGCCCTCGTGCTCAAGGGCAGGGACGAAGCCTTCAAGAAGAAACTGTTAGGGAATGTCTCGGCCAATCGGGCGACGAGGATACTCGACGAATACGGCATTCTCGGCCCCGTGCGCCGCGAGGACGCGAACGAGGCGGCTAAAGAATTCCTGGGCTACTTGAAGCGCGCCTGGGAAGACGGGGACATATCGCTGGAAGGCGAGGATGAGCTGGTAGAGTAGTGTTGAATAAGTAAACTCCTCCGCGTGACACTTAAAGGCATACGTTGGGAAGATAGATAACCGCTAACGCACGCCAACTCATGCTAAGAATACAAGAACTTCCCCCTTCGCGTGCCTTCGTGTATATTCGCGGTTTTATCGTCCTATACGTACTCGATCTTCCCCTCTGCGGCCTCTTCGGAGCGCGCGAGCATGAAGAGATAATCCGATAGCCTGTTGAGATAGCGCCTGAGGATATCAGAGATTTCCGCCTCCCGGGCGAGGGTGACGACAGTGCGCTCGAGGCGGCGGCAGGCGACGCGGGCTAGGTCGATGCGGGCCGAGCCTTCGGTCCGCCCGGGCAGGACGAAGCCGTGGAGCTCGACTCGAGCCTCCAGTTCGTGAATCTTGTCGGTGATGGCCTTCTCGTCCCAGGACTGGATCGGATTGTCGAATGCGGGGTCGATCGAGGCGAGCTCGCCCGCGACGCGTACGAGGTCGCGCTGGAGGCCTTCGATACTGTCTTTAGTCGTGCCGAGGGAGCATGCGAGACGGGCGAACCCCAATAATGAAGAAAGCTCGTCGACCTCTCCTACGGCCTCGACGCGGGGATGGTCCTTGGGCACGCGCTGCCCCGACCAGAGCCCGGTGGTCCCGTCGTCGCCCGTTGTGGTCGTTATGCTGCCCATGCCGAGAACCTTAGCACAGCTTGACCTTCGACGCCATCGTGACCATCTTTAAGTCCATGCTTAAAAGCCATTCCGCCTATGAGATCGTAGAAGCTCACGATCTTCCCGAATACCGATGCAAAGGCATCCTTTTCCGCCACAAAAAGACGGGCTGCGAGGTCTATCACCTCGAGACGGAGGACGAAGAGAACGTCTTCGCCTTCACCTTCCGCACGAGGCCCAACGACGGGACGGGAGTCGCGCATATCGTCGAGCACTCGGTCCTCTGCGGCTCGGAGCGCTTCCCGGTCAAGGACGCCTTCCTCGTCATGGCCAGGCGGAGTCTCGCCACCTTCATGAACGCGTTCACCTATCCGGACAAGACCGTCTACCCGGCAGCCAGCGCGGTAGAGGCGGACTACTTCAATCTCATGGACGTTTACGGGGACTCGGTCTTCTTCCCAAGGCTCGGCGAGTATACCTTTCTCCAAGAGGCCCATAGGCTCGAGCTGGACGACAAGGGAAAGCTCGAGATCAAAGGGGTCGTCTACAACGAGATGCGCGGCGACTATTCCTCCTCGGAGTCTCTTGCCTCGACAGCCTGCAGTACGAGCCTCTTCTCGGCGCGCCATCCCTACTCTTTCGACTCGGGAGGCGACCCCGAAGCGATCCCGAGCCTCACGTACGAAGCCTTCAAAAATTTCTGGGCGGCCCATTATCATCCCTCGAACTGCCGCATCTTTCTTTACGGGAACATCGACACAGAGCGCCAGCTCGCCTTCCTCGACGAGCGATTCCTCTCGCGCTTCGAGAGGATCGCGATCGACAGCGAGATTCCTCTGCAGGCTCCGATCCTCGAGCCTAGGCGCGTCGAGGTACCCTACCCTCTCGCTTCAGGCTCGGACTCGGCCACGTCCATCATAGTGAATTGGCTCACGGTACCCGTCACAGACGGCACCGAGGCTCTCGCGATGGAAGTGCTCGCCGAGCTCCTCGTGGGCCACGACGGGGCGCCCCTGGCCCTCGCGCTTCGCGAGTCGGGACTCGGAGAAGACCTCTCCCCTCAATGCGGCCTCGATACGAGCCTCAGGCAGATCATCTTCTCCGCTGGACTGCGCGGCTCGAAACGCGGCGACGAGAAGAAGGTCGAGGAGCTCATCATCGACACCGTCGAGCGCCAGGCAGCCGCGGGCTTCTCGAGCGAGGCCCTCGACGCGGCACTCCACTCGATCGCCTTCGCGAACCGCGAGATCCGCCGAGGCGCTGGCGCTTACGGCCTTAGGCTCTTCAACAGGGCCGCTCGAGGCTGGCTCCACGGAGCGGGCCCTTCGACGACCCTCTCCTTCGAAACGCCTCTGGCCGAGCTCAAATCGCGCATGGCATCCGATAGCCGCTATCTCGAAGGCCTCGCCCTCTCGCTCATAGCCCGCAATCCCCACAGAAGCACGGTGACCGTGTATCCCGAGGCCGGCCTTCTCGAGTCCAAGGAAAAAAAACGCGAGGCCGAGCTGACTGCGCTGGCAGCGCGCCTATCTGAGGCCGAGAAGCGTAAGTTGCGCGAAAAAAGCGCGGCGCTCGAGGAGGCGATGGCGAAGCCCGACTCGAGCGCGGACATAGCGAAGCTGCCGCGGCTAAAACGAGCCGATCTAAAACGCGAGGTCGAGACAATAGCCCGAAGCCATGCACAAACGGGCGGATTAGACGCGTTAGTCCACCCCCTGTTCACGAACGGCATCGTCTACCTCGACCTCGCCTTCCCCTTGGAACATCTTGCGAAGGAGAGATTGCTATGGCTCCCCCTAGCGTCCCGCTTCTTCACGAGCGCGGGATTGCCTGGCGAGAGCTACGACCTCGTCTCTCAGCGGCTGGCCAGGGCCGCGGGAGGCTTTAACGCAATGCTCGAATCCGGTACGCCATTCGGCGTACCTGGCACGCCGTTCGGGGCGAAAAGTGCGAGCTCGTACGCTATCTTCAGGCTCAAGGCTCTAGCGAGCCGCTTCCCCTCGGCCCTCGAGATCATGATGAGTCTCCTCACAGAGGCCGACTCCGCTGATTTAAAGCGAATCGAGGACCTTTGCGCCGAACTGCGCAACGACGTGGCCTCCGCTATCATCCCGGCGGGCAGCGCCTTTGCGCAGACGAGGGCGGCCTCGGGCTTCGGCGAGGCTTCCGCGATCGAAGACCTGTGGAGGGGCACGAGCCAGGTCGAGTTCCTCATCGGACTGAAGGACGCGAAGGGCGAGGAGCTCGCCGGCGCCTTGGCCTCGCTCGCTCCCTCCCTTTTCGCGCGCGAAGGCCTGCGCATAAATCTCACGGCCGAGGAGGAAGCACTGCCCACGGCGCTCTCTGCCCTCGATTCGGCCTTGAAGGCGCTTCCCTCACAGCCCGACGATTCCGCCCAGCCCGTTTCCACTAGGACCGGCGGCTACGAAAGCGCTCGCGGGGCCGAAGCCTACTCCATTTCGTCCCAAGTAGGCTTCGCAGCCGCGACCTGCGTGGCGGCAAAGCTGGGGAGCGCGGAGTTCGGCCACGAAACCGTCCTCGCCCATCTTCTGGGAACTGGCCCCCTGTGGGAAGAGCTCAGAGTCAAGCGCGGCGCCTACGGCGCAAGCGTTTGGACCGATGGGCTCGAAGGTTTGATGAGTTTTTCGTCCTACCGGGACCCGCAGCCTGTCGAGTCCCTCAAGTTTTTCGGCGAAGCCCTAGAGGCTTGCGCCTTACGTTTCGGTCCGGGCGGAGACGGGGCGGCGATCGAAGAAGAGGTCGAAGAAGCTGCGATCGGAGCACTCGGCCACGAGCAGAAGCCGCTTCAACCAGAGGAAAAGGGCTTCGTGGACTTCCGCCGCTCGATCTACCATATAGAGGACGAGCAGCGCCAGGCCAAGCGCGATGCCATGCTTTCGACCAGCGCCAAGGATATAGCGGCGGCCGCAGAACGACTCGCCGCGGCCTACGCTTCGGCAATACCCGTCTTGATTTCCAAGGCCGAGGATGCGCATTATTTCAGTCAAGGCTACCCCGCCGCCAGGGTACGCGAGCTTTCCCTATGAAGCTGTCCGGGACGTAACCCGGCGAACAGCACAAAGGATAGGCATGGATCCCTTCTCGGGGCAGATAGACATCCTCAATAAAAAAGCAGGGGATCTCGTCTTCTCATCTCCCGAGAAGGCGCTTGCGGTGGCGGAGCACGCCCTTATCGATGCAGAGGCCTTAGGCTATCCCCTCGGCCAGGCCAACGCTCGCCTGAACCTCGGCTGGTGCTATTTCTACCTTTCACGCATTCCCCAGTCGATCGGGTACCTGCAAAAGGCTCTTGAGGGCTTCTCCTCGTTGGACGACACCCTGGGCACGACCATGGCGCTCAACGCCTTCGGCATAGTCTATCAGGAGATGGGCCGCTACGAGCGGGCGATGGACTATTATACGCAGAGCCTTGAGGCAGCGCGCAAGGTAGGCAACCGCCTTCGAGAGGCGGTAACCCTCGACGGCATAGGCGAGGTCTGCCTGGCTTTGGGCGAGATCAAGGAAGCGCTCGACTACTTCCTGCGAGCCTACGAGACGGTCCCCGACGAAGGTGAGCCAGAGATTATCTCGAGCGTCCTCTTCGACATAGGCTCGGCCTATCACCGCATGGGCAACTGGTCCTTGGCCCGAGAGTTCACCGAGAAAGCCATGGGTGTCGCGAGAGCGGCAGGGAACCTCCAGGCCGAGGGGAAATGCCTCCACCTCCTCGGCCTCATCTTCCTCGCCTCCGACCGTCCCGAACTCGCAGAGTCCGATATGCTCAAGGCCCTGGCCCTCTACGAATCGCTCAAAAACGAGCAGGAGCGAGCGTCGCTCCTCCTCGACCTCGGCTCGATCAACATCGCCAACGGCGACCTCGACGAGGGCCTCGAGCGCTTTAAGGTCGCCCTAGAGATAGCCGAGGCGGTGGGCGCCAAACGGCTGCTCAACTCCGCCTACGAGAAGCTCTCCGAAGCTTACGAAATCCAGGGCAACTTCAAGCTCTCTCTCGACTACTACAAGCGCTTCTCCCGCTTCGAGCACGAGGCGCTCAACGAGGACACGAGCCGCAAGATCAAAAACATAACCGTGCAGTACGAAATCGAGAAAAGCCGGCAGGAGGCCGAGATCTACCGGCTCAAGAACATCGAGCTCAAGGGCAAGACCGAGGAGCTCGAGACGGCCAACAGACAGATTCTCGCCATGGCCGAGACGGGCAGGCGGATCACCGCGAGCCTCGACCTCGATACAGTCATCAACACGCTCTACGACACCCTGAGCCACTACATTCCCTTCGAGCTCTTCGGACTCGCCCTCTACAACGAGGAGGAGAACGATCTTGAGTACCGCGCCTACCTCGCCTTCGGCAAGCGCATCCAGCGTTCGAGGGTGACCCCGGACCCCAAACGCAGTTACGGGTATCAGTGCCTCAAACGAAAGGCCCCGGTCTTCGTGCCCGATACCGCGAACATTCCCGCGGGGCTGATCGAGGGCGAGCCGACCCACTACGGTCCTGCCTCCGGCTCCCTCATGTTCCTGCCCCTGGTCATCGACGACCGCTCCATAGGCCTCGTCACCGTTCAGAGCATAACGCGGAACGCCCTCAATTCAAGGCACCTCGTCCTCGTGGAGACCCTCGCGCCCTATGTCGCCATAGCCGTGGAGAACAGCCTGATCCACGACAGGCTCGATGCGATGAACCGCTCCATACGCGGCGAAAAGGAGGAGCTCGAGAAGGAGACGGCCACCATCACTCACCTGGCCAACCACGATCCTCTCACGGGCCTCCCCAATCGCCGGCTCCTCTTCGAACTCCTCCAGAAAACCTTCGACATCGCACGCCGCAATAGCACGAAGGTCGGCGTCATCTATATAGACCTCGACAACTTCAAGCCGATCAACGACCGATTCGGGCACTTCGCCGGAGATCACGCCCTAGTGGCGGTAGCCGAGAGGCTCAAGGCGATACTCCGAGCCTCGGACACCGTAGCCCGCGTCGGCGGGGATGAGTTCGTGGCTGTTCTCGGCTCGGCGAAGGGCCGCGAGGACATAGCCCTTGCGGCAAAGAAAATACTGGAAGAATGCGCGGAGCCCTTCAGTATCGGAAAGTGTCCTTATAAGGTCGGCCTCTCCATGGGAATAGCTATCTACCCCGATGACGGCGATACCATCGAGCGCGTTGTGAGTGCGGCCGACGCTGCCATGTACCGGATAAAGCACGATGAGAAGAACGGTTTCGCCTTCGCCTCCGATATCCCTTAACGTTGACAGGTCGCGCGACCTCATGGTATCTTGCAAAATATGGCATCCCAGACACCCAAAGCTTCCGAGAAACACGAACCGAAAAAACCAAAGAGCGGACCGAACAACCGCTTCCTCAAGTACGGCGGAATCTTCGTCCTCGTCATCGTCGTCATCGCCTTTATATTCGTCCCCATGGGCGGAGGTAGCGCGGCTTCCGTCTCCGGCAACGGGCAGGTGCTCAACTTCGGTAGCTACGCCGGTAAGCCCATCACATACAGCCAGGGATCTTATATGGCCCTTCAGGTCCGCGACCTCAACGACCGAATGCGACAGCAAGGCCTCACCGAGGATAACTACCAGCTCTTCGCCTATCAGGTCTACCGCGGCGCCTTCGAGAGGACCGTCCTCCGCGTAGCCGCGATCGACGCTGTGCAGAAGGCCGGTGGCAGCGTCACCGACGACTGGCTAGACAAGCAAGTCGCGGAGAACGCGGCCTTCCAGGAGGACGGCAAGTTCTCCGCCGAGAAGTATCACGCGGCCACTCTGTCCGAGAAGCTCACGGTACGCAATCAGGTCCGTGACGACTACCTCTACCGGGCCTACTTCTCCGATCTACTCGGCATCGGGCCCAGCTCCAAGGAAACCGCCTTCGTGAAGGACATGGCCAAGAGCACGCGGACCGTGGAGTACGCGGCCTTCCCGCTCTCGAAGTATCCGGACGCCGAGGTCGCGGCCTGGGGCAAGGCCCACGCCGATCTATTCCGCAGCCTTATGCTCTCGCGCGTCACGATCACCACGAGCGAGGACGACGCGAAGAAGCTGCTCAAAAACATCCAGGACAAGAAGACCACCTTCGAAGCGGTCGCCAAGGCCAGCTCCAAAGATGCCTATAGCCCCAAGGGCGGTTCCGAAGGCTCGAAGTACTTCAACGAGCTCTCCTCAGAGCTCGCGACCAAAGCCGACGCCGACAAGCTCGCCGCCCTAAAGGTCGGCGAACTCTCTCCCGTCATAAAGACCGTCGCGGGCACCTGGGTCTTCTTCAGGTGCGACGCCGCGCCTACTCAGGCCGACTTCACGCAGGGCATACTACTCGCCTCGGTCCGCAACTACCTCACGACTCGCGAGCGAGGCGTTATCGAGGATTGGGCGATCGCTCAGGCTAAAAGCCTCTCCTCTTCCGGTGGCGATTTCGCCAAGGCCGCCAAAAAGGCCGGCGTAACGGTCAAGACAGAGGGGCCCTTCCCGATCAACTACGGGAATGTCGCCATCTCCCTCTACGGTCAGACCGCGCCCCTCTTCAAGGGCCTGCCCTCCGACGGCGAGCTCTCCGGCGCCGCATCGAGCGAGAAGTTCTTCCAGACCGTTTTTTCCCTGGCGCCCGGCGCGGTATCCGAACCCTTCGTCCTCGGCGACAATGTTATCGTCGCCAAGCTAAAGGAGGCCGGGACTGCCAAGGATGAAGAGACTAACGCCATTCAGTCTTACTACCCGTACTTCTTCCAGAGCGGCGCCTCCACCGAAGTGCGCGACCTTGTTATGAAAAGCCCCCAGCTCAAGGATGGGTTCAGTAAGGTTTTCTTCAAGTACTTCCAGCCCTCGCAGAAGGATTCCTCTTCCACTCAGAAGGGCTAAGCTTTAAGCGATGCACGAAGAAGAGGCCCCCCTCGTCCTACAGACGCAGGGGGGCCTTTCCGTTAGCTATTTGGGCCGGCTCCTCTATTCCGGTCGCGAACCTGAGCGCCTGCCCCGCCGGGTAGCGGCCGCCTGTGATTCCGGGCCAGCCCGACTTCACCTTGTGCCCTCTCCCCTTCTCTGGCATGGCGTACCCGAGCTCCTGTCGGCCATTGGAACGGGAAGCGCCATCCTCTGCGTCGAGGCAGATAGCGCTCTCGCCGAACTCGCGCGGGAGCGCATGCCGCCTTCTCTCGCCGCCGACCCGCGCGTCGCCTTCATCGAAGCAGTCTCGAGCGAGGAGGTTTTGGCGGCAGCCCTCTCCATGGGAGACTTCCGCTTCTGCTCCATCGATTCCCTCTCAGGCGGCGAGGCGCTTCACGCCGAGCTATACCATTCCATGGCCCGGGCCATCGGAAGCGAGCTCGAGTCCGCGTGGCGCAATCGCGCGGCCCTAATGGTCCTCGGCCGCAGGTGGGCGCGCAACATTTTCGACAACATCTCGGCCCTCGCCGAGATCGCGCCTACTTCCCTGCCCCGCTTTCCCGGCGCGGTAGCCGTCTGCGGAGCGGGGCCCTCGCTCGAGGACGCTCTCCCCTTCCTCGCTGCCGAACGCAGGCGGATCTCGATCGTCGCATGCGATACGGCTCTGGGGAGCCTCCTCGCGGCCGGAGTGGAGCCGGACCTTGTCGTATGCCTCGAGGGACAGGCGCACAACCTACCGGATTTCACCTGCCTGGGCTCCCGCCGGGTCAAGCTCCTCGCCGACCTCTCCTCCCATCCCGCCACGTTCAGAGCGCTCGGCGGGCCTAAGCACCTAAGTCTCGTGCGCATAACGCACAGTCCGTTTTTGGGCAGAGTCGCCTCCGCCCTCACCGCGGAGCGCATTCCCTTCCTCGATTCCCCGCCCCTCGGCTCAGTGGGGGTGGAGGCCTACTTCGCCGCACGAGAACTTTCGGACGGACCTATCCTCGCTTGCGGCCTCGATTTCAGCTTCGAGCGGGGCAAGAGCCACGCCCGAGGCTGCCCCTCTCTCCTCGCCGAAGAGCGTCGATTAAACCGCCTAACGCGCTGGCCTGGGCAGTATAACTCAAGCCTCCGCGACCGAAGCATAGAGCTCGATGCGGGACTGCTGTCGGACCCGATACTTCTCTCCTACGCCGCCCTTCTCGATGAGCGGGTCCGCGCCGACGAAAAAGCCGGGCATGCGCTCTACGACATCCGAGGGCGAGGCCCAGGTATAGGGGGAATTCGCATAACGCTCGAGGAAGCGAGCAGGATATTGGATCACTCCTCATGCGCGGGGGACAGGCCCGCGGCGAGCCCGAGCGGCCACGAGCCCGAGGCCGCATCTCGAGCTGCGCACGGGATACTAGAGAACGAAATCGACCGCCTCGAAAGGCTGCGCATGGCTATGCACGGCGCTAGGGCCCTCGACGGCGAGGCATTCAGGCATCTCGTACTCGAATCCGACTATCTGTGGTGGAGCTTCCCGGACCAGGGTAGGCTCAAGCGCGAATGGCCGCAGGATTTCCTGAATCGGCTCGTGCCCGAGGCCGAATGGTGGGCGCTGCGCCTCGAAGCGCTCAAGGCTCGCCTAGAATAGGCCGAGAGGCTGTCTCTTTGAGGCCCGCATCAAGGACACGACCGACCAGCCATCCTCTGCATCAATATACAATTTTGCAGTCGTGAATATTCACTAATGACGTCGTGATTACTCACTAATGACGACGTCATTAGTGAGTAATCACGACATGAATATTGAATGTCTAGCGGTCCTTTTTATCTTCATCCTCATCCGTCCGCAGGACTGCAAGGAAAGCCTCCTGTGGCAGCTCGACGTCGCCGACCATCTTCATGCGCTTC
>Ga0326728_10005663_pt1 | contig 34651 bp, 26 predicted proteins | sample MB3enrmetagenome_FD_207602 | JGI IMG/M metagenome (GOLD analysis project Ga0326728, IMG submission 207602) | Lab enriched peat soil microbial communities from McLean, Ithaca, NY, United States - MB31MN | ecosystem: Environmental > Terrestrial > Soil > Wetlands > Peat | place: USA: New York...
TACGGGGAGGGCTACCGGCTGCTCTCATAGAGCTACGGACCATCCCCACGCGCGTGGGGAATACAGTCCCGCCCGGACTTGAACCGGGATTCCAGCCGGACCATCCCCACGCGCGTGGGGAATACGGGAGCACGGCCCAGTTGCCGAAGGGTAGAGGCGGACCATCCCCACGCGCGTGGGGAATACATGCTGCGGTGTCCCGTCCCGGTGTAAGAACGCGGACCATCCCCACGCGCGTGGGGAATACTCCTCGGCAGCGCCGCTCCGTTCCTTGTGCATGTGGTGCATGTGCTTGGTGCATGTGCTTGCGGCGCGCTTGATGTTCTGAGGTTAGTGCAACCACCACCGCCTGCCGATGACTTTTGTCACGATGGGTCGAACAAATTCCTAGGGCGAATCCGCCGTTGCCGTGAATCCGCCATGACTTCACGTATTGCTTGATGAATCTTTGGAATGTTATTCGTTAGATTGGAGTTCGGCTTCCAGAGCTTTTATATCGTGGATCGTCACGCTGCGTCCTTCGATTGCGATCAAGCCTTGGGATTGGAAGCGGGAGAGGTTCCGGGAAATCAGTTCGCGCACCGTCCCGATCTGCGACGCCAATTCCTGGTTGCTCACAGGCAAAGCGATTTCCACTCCGTCCGAGGCACGCTTGCCTTCGGTTCGGGCAAGGCGCAAAAGGAAGGACGCCAGCCGGTGGCGCACCGTGGTAAAGGAAAGTTCCTCGATGATTCCGACCAGGTGTCGCAGCCGGGCGCCGACCACGCGCAACACCTTCAGCGCAACTTGCGGATGCGCAAGGCAGAGCGCGTGAAAATCCCGCTTGCTGACAAACAACAGTGTGAGTTCGCCGACCGCAGCCGCCGAGGCCGGATAGTTTCCGCTGTCGAAGACTGGCAATTCCGCCACAGAACTTCCCGGCCCTTCGATGCTGAGTACCTGCTCGCGTCCGCTGGCCGAACTCTTGAAGATGCGGATGTGTCCAGACTCGACCACGTAGAGTCCGGCGCAGGGCTCGCCTGCGGTGAAGACGGTTTCGCCCGGAGAAAAACGGCGAGCCACGGCGTGCTGCCCGAGAAAGGCGAGTTCGGATTCGGTGAGTTCCGAGAAGAGGGCGACTTTCGCCAGGGTTGAAGTGCGATCCAATTTGATTTCCGCCACGGCGGTTATTGTACCGGAGCGGCGATCCAGCCCCTAAAGAGACCGATGATTTCGGTGGATTCGCGGCGCCGTTGAAGCGATGCCTTGATACGAAATTCGTTCTTTCGCAGCGTAGTGAGTGTGGAGAGAGACGCGGCAAGCCGCGTCTCTACTCGGAACGCGCCCTAGAGGACTGCGAATTTCTCTACCACTTTCTTGATGCGCGCGAACGCCCAGTCGATCTCGTCCTTGCGAATGTTCAAGGGCGGCGCGATGCGGATGACGTGGTCATGCGTTTCTTTGCAGAGGATTCCTTCTTCCTTCAGCGCTTCGCAATAGGGACGAGCCAGGCTGTTCAGCTCGATGCCGATCCACAAGCCCCGGCCGCGAACCTCTTTGAGATCGGGAGAGCACAGAGTTTGCAGCAGTCCGAGAAAATACGTCCCCAGCTCGGCCGATCTCTCTACCAGTTTCTCTTCCGTCAGCACGCGCAAAGCGGCGCGGGCCACGGCGCAGCCCAAGGGATTGCCGCCGAATGTGCTGCCGTGGTCGCCGGGCTGGAACACGCCGAGAATTTCGTTGGACGACAACACGGCAGAGACCGGATAAAAACCACCGGCCAGCGCCTTCCCGATAATGACCATATCGGGCTTGATGCCGTCATGCATGTAGGCGAAGAGCTTGCCGGTCCGGCCCAGGCCCGACTGGATTTCGTCGGTGATCAACAGCACCCGGTTTTGCCGGCAGATGGCGGCGGCTTCTTTCAGGAAGCCGGCGGGCGGAATGACAATGCCGGCTTCGCCCTGGATCGGCTCCGTCAGAAACGCGCAGGTGTTGGGAGTGATGGCAGCGCGCAACGCCTTCACGTCGCCAAACGGAACGATCTTGAAACCCGGCGTGAACGGGCCAAAGCCGTCTTTATATTGCTCGTCGGTCGAGAAGCCGACGATGGTGGTCGTCCGCCCATGGAAATTGTTGGCGCTGACAATAATTTCAGCCGCGCCTTCGGGAATGCCTTTGATCTTGTATCCCCACTTGCGCGCCGTTTTTATGGCGGTCTCGACCGCTTCCGCTCCCGAGTTCATGGGCAACGCCTTATCGAAGCCGGTCAGCTCGCTCAGTTCCTGGTAGAGCAAAGGGAGTTGGTCGTTGCGGAAGGCCCGCGATGTGAGCGTGACTTTATGCGCCTGATCGAGCAGCGCCTGCAAAATTTTGGGATGGCAATGTCCCTGGTTGACGGCGGAGTACGCGGCCAGACAATCCAGATAGCGTTTGCCTTCGATGTCATACACCCAGACGCCTTCGGCCCGCTCGATCACTACGTCCAGCGGATGGTAATTATGCGCTCCGTACTTTTCTTCCAGCTCGATGAAATTCTTGCCCGTTAGCTTTTCTTCATTGACTGCCTGCGTGCTCATACTACCTCTCTTTCGATTTTGTCTTGCGATGATAGCCAATCTCAAAGGTGGCAACTAAATTCCCGTAGAGACGCGGCTTGCCGCGTCTAAGACGGGTCGAGCCCCGTCTTTATAACTCAAACAATGCCCCGATACGAACCCTACAACGAATTCCCTTCCAGCAACATGGTGAGTAACGCCATTCTCACGTACAGCCCATTCGCGGCCTGGCGGAAATAGAGCGCGCGCGGATCGTGATCGACCGATTCGTCGAGTTCGACCGTGCGCGGCAGCGGATGCAGAATGCACGCATCCGGCTTCATGCGCCCCAGCACCGCCGAGTCGATGGCATAGCGTTTCAGCTCCGCATGGTCGATCATCCGCTCCGGCCGGATCCGCGTTTGATACACCACATCCACTTCCCGGATGACCTTGTCGATGTCCGACTCCAATTCATAGTGGATGCCGTGCTCATCCAGATATTCCAGAATGTCGGGCTTCATCTGAAGTTCCGGCGGACTGACAAAGAAAATCTTGACGCGGTCGAACTTGGCCAGCAAATAGGCCAGCGAACGCGCCGTGCGTCCCTTGTCGAGCTCGCCAATGATGGCAATACTCAGGCCGTCGAGCGGACGCTCGCGGTAAATGGTATAGAGGTCGAGCAGCGCCTGCGTGGGATGCTGCCCGCCATTGCCGTCTCCGGCACTGATTACTGGAACCGGTGAAACCTGAGCGGCGCGCTTGGCTCCACCCTCCTGGTGATGGCGGACCACGATGACGTCGGCGTAGTTGCCGATGATGCGTATGGTGTCTTCGAGTTGCTCGCCTTCAATCTCGGAAGAAAATACGCGCGCCTGCTCCGTCGAGAGCACTCGCCCACCGAGCCGGTACATGGCCGCCTCGAAGGAAAACCGCGTGCGCGTGGACGGCGTATAGAACAGGGTCGCCATGATCCGGTCTTGAAAGTCGAGCGTCCCTCCCCGGGCCACAACTTTCTCCATGCCGCGGGTGCGGTCGAACAGATCCATCAGCAGCGGCACGGTGAACTGCTGCGATTCGACGACGTGCTTCAAGCTAGGCTCCACCGCCGATGTCGGGCGCACGGACAGTACCGGCCTGTACGTAGACGCATCTGTCATTTCGTCTGTCCTCCTAAGGGATTTTCCATCGGGAGCACACGTTCCGATCCGGCTTCGTCTTTGTGCGGAATGTCGCCCATCGAATCGAAGTCTGCGAAAATGTGCGTGCCCGCGCTTCCGGCCACGGCCTGGCCAATGCGCTCGGCGGACGTGATGATGCACTCTTTACCGCCGTCACGCAGGAAGCGCAGCGCCGATTCCACCTTCGGACCCATGTTTCCCGGAGGAAAGTGCCCGACTTTAGCGTACCCTTCCAATTCACCTGCCGCAACCCGGCGCAGCGGTTGCTGACCAGGCTTGGCGTAGTTCAGATAGACGAACTCGGCGTCGGTCGAGATGACGAATAGATCCATACCCAAGCGTGCGGCCAGCAACGCCGAGGCCCGATCCTTGTCGATGACCGCTTCCACTCCCTGCAAAACTCCGTGGTTACGCGCCACCGGAATTCCACCGCCGCCACAGGCGATCACGAGCACGCCCATGTTGACGAGATCGTGGATCACATCGGCCTCCACCACCTCGACCGGCTGCGGCGAGGGCACGATACGGCGATAACCGCGCGCCGCATCTTCCACGATCTCCCAGCCCAGCGTGCGCTTGCGCTCCTCGGCTTCCGCCCGCGAGTAAAACGGGCCGATCGGCTTGCTCGGACGTGTCATGGCCGGGTCGTCGAGCCCGACCACGCACTGCGTCAGCACCGTCGCCACCCGGACCTGCAAGCCTGCCGCGTTCAATTCGTTGTGCAGAGACTGTTGCAAGAGGTAACCGATTTCGCCCTGCGTCGAGGCGTCGCAAACATCGAGGGGATGGCCAGGAACCTGGCTGGCCCCTCGCTCCGATCGCAGGAGGGCCGCTCCCACCTGCGGCCCGTTGCCGTGGGTGAGAACAACGCGATGGCCCTCCCGGATCAGCCCGACGATTTCCACGGCGGTACGGCGGGCGTTGGCCAACTGTTCCGCGACGGTCCCTTTTTCGCCGCCGCGAATCAGCGAGTTTCCGCCCACCGCCAGCAGTATGTTCTTCATCTTTATCCTCGAATGCCCGTCCCCGATCAGGGCCGCGTCGTTTCCGGAAGCGGCGCCCCCACCACAACGTCCTTCATCAGTTCCAGCATGATCGCCTTCTGCGCATGCAGCCGGTTTTCCGCCTGCTGGAACACGACCGAGTGGGGGGAATCGATGACGTCGCCGCTGACTTCTTCGCCGCGATGCGCCGGCAGGCAGTGCATGAAGATGGCATCCTTATTGGCCAGAGCGAACAAAGAACTATTCACCTGGTAGTCGCGGAATTTCTCTTTTTTCTTCTCCGCCTCGGCTTCCTGTCCCATGCTTGCCCAAACATCGGTGTAAACAACATCGGCGCGGGTCACCGCTTCACGAGGATCGTTGGTGACTGTGCAGTTGCCGCCCGTGGTCTGGGCCCTTTGCTTGGCCCAGTGCAGCGCCGCTGCATCGGGCTCGTTCCCGCGCGGCGTTGCCACCCACACCTGCGCTCCCAGTTGCGCGCCCGCAAACATCAGCGAATGCGCGACGTTGTTGCCGTCTCCGACGTAGGCAACGTGCAAGCCTTTCAGCTTGCCCTTGACCTCCAACATCGTCAGAAAGTCGGCCATCGCCTGGCAGGGATGGCTGTAGTCGGTGAGGCCGTTGATGACGGGAATGCGCGCATGTTTCGCCATCTGCTCCACAATTTCGTGGCCAAATGTGCGGATCATGATTCCCTGCACCATGCGCTCCAAGTTCTTGGCGGTGTCGTGCACCGTCTCCCGCTTGCCCAGGCTGATTTCCGCCGGAGACAGATACAAGGAGAAGCCGCCCAACTGCTGGATGCCGACATCGAACGTCACGCGCGTGCGCAACGATGGTTTTTCAAAAATCATGGCCAGAGTCTTGCCCCGCAGCTTATCGGTGTAAGCAGCGGGGTTGGCCTTGATCTCGCGTGCCAGAGCGAGCAGACGCTCGATCTCCGGCGGTGAGAAATCGCGGATTGACAAGAAATCTTTTTGACTCATGACTACCTCCTCGCCGCAGCGTGCTTCCGGTTGAACTCCGCCAGAATTTCGACCACTCCGGGCTTCGTGATATCTTCCACTTCGTACTTCACCCGCAGCGTTGGCTTATCGATTTTAACCACACGGGCCAGATCGATGGGCGTGGCGATCACCACCAAGTCGCAGGGAACGCGATTGATGGTCTCCTGCAATTCGTGGCGCTGTGTTTCGCTGTAGCCCATGGCCGGCAGCAGATTGGTCAGACGCGGGAACTTCTCGTAGGTCGTCTTGATGGAGCCAACCGCATAAGGACGCGGATCGATCAACTCGGCCGCTCCAAAGCGCTGCGCCGCCACCACACCCGCACCGTACGGCATTTCGCCGTGGGTCAGCGTCGGGCCGTCCTCGACCACCAGCACCCGCTTTCCCTTCACCAGTTCCGGGGAGGCTGCGGTCACATGGCAAGCCATCTCGACAATGGCCGCTTCCGGGTTGTGCTTCTTGACGTTCGCGCGAACGGTTTCAACGTCGGCCCTCTTCGCGGTGTCAACCTTGTTGATGATCACCACGTCGGCACGCCGCATGTTCACTTCTCCAGGAAAATACGCCAGCTCGTGCCCGGGACGATGGGGATCGGCGACCACAAGCTCCAGGTCGGAGGCATAGAACGGCGTGTCGTTGTTGCCGCCATCCCAGAGAATGATGTTGGATTCCTTCTCCGCCTGGCGCAGAATTTTCTCATAATCCACGCCCGCGTAGAGCACGGTTCCCTGCTTGATATGCGGTTCGTATTCTTCACGCTCTTCAATGGTGCACTTCTGCAGGTCCAGGTCTTCCATGGTCGCAAAGCGCTGCACTGCCTGCGCCGCCAAATCACCGTACGGCATGGGGTGACGAATGACCACCGGCTTCCATCCCGCCTTGCGCAACTCCGAAGCCACCAGCCGCGACAGCGGGCTCTTGCCGCATCCCGTGCGTACGGCACAAATGGAAACCACCGGATGCGTGGATTTGATCTGCGTAGGCTCGGTCCCCAGCAGCCAAAAATCCACGCCAGCGGCCACCGCGCGCGAAGCCAAATGCATCAGCGTCTCGTAAGACACATCGCTGTAAGAAAACACTACCGCATCGACCTTGCGCTCGCGAATCAGCTTCTCCATGTCTTTCTCTTCGAAAATGGGAATGCCGTCCGGGTAGAGTGGCCCCGCCAATACGGCCGGATAGCGCCGGTCGGCGATGTCTGGAATCTGCGTAGCCGTGAATGCAACCACGCGATAGTCGCTATTATTTCGAAACACAACGTTAAAGTTGTGGAAGTCCCGGCCTGCGGCTCCCAGGATCAAAATGTTCTTCATAAATTGTCATCCTTGGATTTCAGACTTGATGCTTGCCGGCTCCCAATCATCCCCTGCGGTCCTACTTCGGACCCCCAGCCGTTTCACGCAGGTTCTCGTCAGCAAGTATTGCGGGAAGTTAAGGGCGGATGCCGTGTCCGTGAAGGTCTCCACACACGCCGCCTTGGAGTGGTGATTATAATCGTTCCCCTGCGACTTGAGTCAGTGACAATAGTCGCCCCCCGGGGTGACAGCCGTCACGCGCTTCTCACGACGAGACGCCGAGCACAGGTAAGTCTATTCGATTGAATAACTTATGGAAAACCGAGAATGGGCGCGAGTTCCGAGCTGTTCAGCAATCGGAAACTCACCACGGAGGCACGGAGGAAGGCTTTTTTATTGCTCATCGTCGGATCGCGCTGCGAAATGAGGAATGAAACCATGAACTCATTTTTCTCCGTGGCTCCGTGCCTCCGTGGTGGATGTTGCTCGGAACCGCGGATTACAGCCGATTTACCCTTCCGGCTTAAAGATCACCCCTTGGCTGGTGTGGCTGTTCATCACCACGCGAACCGGCGACGCAAACTGCAAGCGGCGGACGCAGCCTAGCTCTTCCACGGACGTTTGTTCGGCCAGCCACTGCCAATCGACCGTACCTTCGCCGGCGTCTGGATTCACGGTGAAATAACCCACCTGAAACGCCGTGAGATTCTGGAAGAAATGGCTGCCCTGCGATGGGGTGACGCGAAAGTCGCGGAAACCGGCCTCGACAATCGCACGCGCCCCGGAGATTTCATCCCATTCCACCGGAATACCCAGCCAGGGTTCGGTCGATCCCCAGCGCCCGACCCCGATCAGCAGATATGGCCGATTCTCCTCATTGAGCCGACGATTGTATTGGGCGACCGCCTGGGCCACTTCCTGGCTGCGGCTGCGCTCGAAGCGCTGCGCATCGACCACGACCACATCGAAAATATTCTCGATGCGGCCATTGCCCAGGACCTTGCTGCTCCGGCAGATCAGCCGCTCCGGCTGCACGTCGTCCAGCGCTAAGTCCTCGCCGCCGCGCCCCAGCGCCAGTGGCCGGATTTGCAGGAAGCCAAACTCCGCCGCCAGGCCATCTCGTTGCGGCAAACGCACGGCGAATTCGATCTCCACGGGATTGCCCAACGCAGTCTCGCCTGCCCGCGCCAGCACATCGAGGATCTCACCCAGCGGGAAGGTTCCGTGCTTGAGCATGGGGGCAAAGGTCACGATGCGCGCGCCCGGCCTGCTTACGCCATCGTAAACGGCGTGGTTGTCCCTGGAGTAAGTCGAAGCCAGCGCCCGCAGCGTGCCGTCTTTCTCGGCGGCATCCAGGCCGAACCTCTTCTCCTGCCAATGCCCTGGATTGCCGTCGGAAGCACCATGCAACTCCACGGCCCAGAACTCCGACTGCGAGTTGGCCAGTATGTCTTCGACCGAAGAAAACTGCACCAGGTTTTGCGGATAGCGCGGGCAGAAACTTAAACACTTCCCTCCATCCACCACCGCCCGGCCCAGGCCCAGCGCCACGGCCGCAATGCCATCCTCGTACGTCATGGGCGGCACGGGATACGAATTGCGCGAGCGCACGACGCCCGAGAAATCCGGATAAAACCGCTCCTCGTGCGCGGTGCCCACAACTTGCTGCAGGATCACCGCCATTTTTTCCTCTTCCAGGCGGTAGGGCGTGGCCCGCACGTAGGCTTTGGCATGGCGGCTGAAGGTGGAGGCATAGACGAGCCGTATGGCCTCGCTCAACGCCGCCAGCCGCTCTTGCGGATCGGCCTGCCGATTGCCCAGCATGAAAGTTTCATACACGCCGGTGAAAGGCTGGTATTGCGAATCCTCGAGCAGGCTGGACGAGCGCACGGCCAGCGGGTGCTTCACCTCGGCCAAAAACGATTTCAGGTCTTCGTTAAGCGGCTTGGATAACGGCGCAGCCAGAAACTTCCGCTGAATTTCCGAGTCGTCTTCCGAGCGCAAGGCAAAGTCGAGAAGGTTGTTCTCGGCCACAAATTGATCGAACACATCCGTCGCCAGCACGACGGCTGGAGGCACCGAGATGCGCACGCCGGGAAAGCGGCGAGTGATGCGGTTCTTGCGCAAAAGGTGGCGCACGAAGGCCAGTCCGCGGGCTTTTCCCCCAAGGGAGCCGGAGCCGATCCGCAGAAAACTCGATTCCGAAGACTTGAACGTATCGGCATGGAAGTCCCCGATCAGGACTTCGTTCTGTTCGCGGCGATACTCGTGGATAGACTCGATCAGATCGCGCCGCATCGCTTCCGGGCTTTCAAAATCCGAAACCTTGCGCGGACGCAGCTTGGCCGCCAGCGCAAACTCGGTACGCGCCATCAGCCAATGGGAGAAGTGGTTGCTCTGCGAGTGGAAGACGATGCTTTCCACCGGAACGGTCCGCAGTTGCTCTTCGAGCGCGTTCAAGTCTTTCGCCCGCCCCACTTCGCTCGTATCCGGCAGCCGGAACACAAAGTCGCCAAACCCGAACTGCTCGGTCAATAGCCGGCGCAAATCCCGCAGCAGTGTAGGCGAACGTTTGCGCAGAAACGAATAACCCTCGGCATACGCCCGCGCCCGGAACTCGGCGCGGCTGGTTTGCAACACCACCGGCACATCCGGCACCAGGCCCTTCACCATGCGCGCCAGCTCGAAGCCCGCCTCGGGATTGAGTTTGCCCTTCCAGGGAAACTCCACGTCCGATACCACGCCGAACAGATAATCGCGATGCTCCTCGACCAGCCGGGCCGCGTCTTCGAAGTTCGAACTCAGCAGAATCCTGGGCCGCGCCTGCATGCGCACCAGCTTGTGCGCTACGTTGATGCCTTCCTGGATCACGCGCTTCGATTGCTTGATCAGCTCGGTATAGATCACGGGCAAGAACGCCGAGTAATAGCGGATGTTGTCTTCCACCACTAGCAGCACCGGCACGCCGATGGCCCGCGTGTCGTGCAGCACGTTGCGTTTGTCCTCGATATATTTGACCATCGCAATCAGGATGCGGGCGTTTCCCTGCCACAGAAAAATGCGTTCGATCGCGGTGACCGGATTCCGCGCAATAAAATTCTTGACCTCGCGATAGTCGTACGCCAGCACAAGCACGGGAACATCCAGCCCGGCGCGCTTGACCTCGCGCGCCAACTGCGCCGCGTCTGTGTCGCCAACCGCGAGATTGGTGACGATCAGGTTGAATTGCGGTTGCGAGCGCGCCAGTTCCACCGCTTCCGCGCAGCTCGAAACGTGCGCAATCCCCGGTATCTGCCGCAGGTTGAGCTCGAGCGATTCGTCGATGAGCAACTCGTTGAGGCGTCCGTCCTCGCGGAGAATGAAGGAATCGTAAAGACTGGAGACCAGAAGAATGTTCTGCACCTTGAAGGGCATCAAGTTCTCGAAGCCTTCAAAACGCTCTTCCGCGTCCAGAATAGTGACGGGCTGGGCCGTGCGGCTTACGCTCATGGGACTATCCTAGTTCAAGTTCACTGCTGCCAGAATATACGCGGTGGAATGTACCCGCACGATTGCACCAGGACAATCTTAACCGCGCGCCTCGCGCGGCCAGTTCCAGCAACCTGTTTGCGCCAGCAGCGTGGCCTCGCCCACGCGGTTTCGCCTTGCGCATCTTTCCATAATTCTTGTATACAATACAATTTCACGATTTCGTGGGCCTGGAAGCGAAGTCCAAAGTCCTCGCCAGGTTCCGAGTGCAGCGCCATCAAGGCCAGGTAGGGGGAATCCTGCTAACGTCCAGCAAAGATAGATTGCAGCCAGAACTGGAGACCAACCTGGACTCGACGATTCCGCGCCGCTCCCTCACTTCCGCGGTCGCCGACCGGCTGCGCGATCAGATCATTCGTGGCGAGATACCGGAAGGCGCGCAACTTCGCCAGGATGCCATCGCTCTGCAGTATGGTGTGAGCCGCATTCCCGTCCGCGAAGCTCTCCGGCAGCTCGATGCCGAGGGTCTCATTACCATCGTTCCGAATCGCGGGGCCATCGTGCCGGCGCTTTCAGCCGACGATGCCGAGGAAATCTTCGCCTTGCGTGCGCTGCTCGAGCCGGAACTTCTCAAACATTCGATTCCGCATCTTACCGCGCAGGATTTCTCGGAAGCAGCCAGAGTATTGCGGAAATTCGAAAGCGAGCTTCGGAGCGACGATCGCGTGGCCAACTGGGGACAACTCAACTGGGAATTTCACTCCATCTTATATTCCCGTGCCGGCCGCTCCTATTCGATGGCGATCCTGCGCAATGTCAACAACAGCGGCGAGAGATACACTCGCCTTCAGCTCTATCTTACTCACGGCATGAAGCGGGCCAACCAGGAACACCACACCATGCTCGAGCTTTGCCGCGAGCGCGAGATCTCCGCGGCCTGCAAGTTACTGCGCCAGCACATCCTGCACGCCGGCCAATCCTTGAAACAGGAGTTGCAAGGCAGACGCGACGCTGGACTCAAGACTGAAGACTGACGGCTGAAGGCCAAGAGTTGCTACGGCATCCGCGTCAGGCCCGGCAGGGTCTTGACCAGATCGTTATAGATCACCATCACCGCAAAAAGCACGAGAAAGACGAACGCCGCCTGGTAGATACGTTCCTTGATGGGCAGGCTGATTTCCTTCCGCATGAGGCCCTCGATGAAGAGGAGCAGGATGACACCGCCATCGAGGATGGGAATCGGCAGCAGGTTCATCACGCCCAAGTTCAGGCTAATGATGGCGCTCACAAAGAATAGTGGTGTCCATCCTTCCTCGCGCGCTGCACTGCCGATGGCGCTGCCGATGCCGATCGGGCCATCGACCTGGCGGATGGAAACTTTGTGCTCCACCATTTTTCGCAACAACTCCAGGATAAGAGATGAATTCTTAACGCATTCTCCGACGGACTTACGAACCGCGGCCGGGAAAGGCAGTTGCACAACTTTCGTCGGAATGCTCGCGAGCCCGATCCGGTAGCGCATTTCCCCGGGGGGATGACCGGCAGAAAGAATGGGGTGAACCCTGAAGGTCATCTTCTGGCCGTTTCTGAGAACCACGATTTCCAAAGGCTGCTCTTTAGTGCGGCTCATAATGTCGACCAGCGCCTCGGTCGCCGGAATTTCCTGGCCGTTCACGGTGAGGATCTGGTCTCCGATCTTCATGCCGGCTTGTTCGGCCGGCATGCCGGGCTCGATGATGGTAGCTGTAAAGAAGGGTTCCTTGGGAATCAATCCCACATCGCCGGACTGGTTTCTGCCGATGGGCTGAGGAACCAGAGTTATGCCGGAAATTACGCCGTTTCGCAAAATCTCAAACTTCAAAGGTTGATTGGGACTGAGAGCTTCTTTGAAGCCGACCTGTTCCCAGTTGGGGTTCTCGATGTCATCGACGCGGACGATTTGGTCGCCCGGCTGAATTCCGGCGCTGGCCGCGGGCGTGCCCGGCAGAATCCATCCCACCACCGCGGGCCCGTCGATCACGGCGGGGTATTCATAGTGCGCCATGAAAATTCCGGTCCACAGGGCAAAGGCCAGCATGACGTTCATCGCCGGTCCGGCCAGGGCCACGAGGAAGCGCTGCCAGCGCGGATGCGACAGAAACTCCCCGGGATCGCCGGTGCGGTCGTCCATCGGGTTTTCGCCCGACATCTTGACGTAACCGCCCAGCGGAATGGCGCTGATGCGATAGTCGGTATCGCCTTTCTTGAATCCCAGCAGACGCTTGCCAAAGCCGATGGAAAACACCTCCACCCGGACCCGGAAATACTTGGCGACGGCGAAGTGGCCGAATTCATGAATCAAGATCATGAACCCGAGCACGATTCCCATGACGAAGATGGTTTGAAGGATGGACAAAAGCTGCGGCATCATTCCCAGATTACTCCAAATTTCCCATTACGAAGTGGCCCCGATGGGCAAACCCTTTCGGCGGCGCGGCTTCACCCTTTCTCTTGCCAAAAGGCGGGCCTCAGTATCCAGCGCAAGTACCTTCTGTATAGATTCCAAATGTCCGGCTGGCGTTGCAGCCAATGTTTCTTCGATGATCCGCGGGATGTCCTCGAATCCGATCTGCTGGTCGAGAAACGCAGCTACGGCGACTTCATCGGCGGCGTTCAGGGCGATGGTCTTTGTACCTGCGGCCGCCACCGCTTCGTACGCCAAACTTTCGTACGCCAAACGCAGACAAGGAAATTTGGCCATATCCGGTGGACAAAAATCCAGATGCCGTAAGTCACCTATCGAGAAGCGCAAATCCGAAGCGATGCGATCCGGATAGGTCAGCGCATACAGAATGGGTAGGCGCATGTCGGTCACGGAAATTTGAGCAAGTATGCTGCCATCCACGAATTCGACCATGGAATGTATCGTAGATTGCGGATGCACAACGACTTGCACGCGCTCGGGCGGGACGTTGAACAAGCGGCACGCCTCGATCACCTCGAACCCTTTGTTCATCAATGTTGCGGAGTCGATGGTGATTCTTTTACCCATTTTCCAGGTGGGATGGTTGAGTGCCTGTTGCACCGTGATACCGGCAAACTCCGACTTGGGCGTCTTCAGAAATGGCCCGCCGGAAGCGGTCAGCCAGACGCGCTCGACTTCATCCATCCGTCCGCCGCGCAGGCATTGGTGGACGGCGTTATGTTCGCTGTCGATGGGCAAGAGCGGCTTGCCCTGCTTGCGCGCCTCGGCGGTGATCAACTCGCCCGCCACCACCAGGCATTCTTTGTTGGCCAGGCCAACGGATTTCCCCGCGCGCACCGCTTCGTAGGTCGCCTCCAGGCCAGAGACGCCGACAATCGCGCTGACCACAAAGTCCACATCCGGATGCGTCGCCACGCGGACCGTACCTGCCGCGCCGTGCACAACTTCAATTTCGGAAAGTCCCGCGCCGAGTAGTTTGGCACGGAGCGCGCCGGCATCCTGCTCCTTGGCCAGCGAGAGGACGAGCGGCTTCCAGCGCACAGCCTGCTCAAAGGCAAGTTCGGCATTGTTGCCGGCAGCTAAAGTTGCGACCTGGAAGCGGTCGGGATAGCTCTCGACCACACTCAAAGTGCTGCGGCCGATCGAGCCCGTCGAACCCAGTATGGCGATGCGTTTCATGCGGGAAGGATCAGCTCTCATTGTAAGGGATGAAGACCGTAGTTGGGGATGCCCCACTCCTCAAGAAAACTCCTGAGGCTCAATCCTATTTGTAGGACTTTGCGGGCAGCAGTAATTGAAGTCCGAAATAACCGACGAAATAGGACTGATTGGGACGGGTAGGTTCGAGGCTGCGCCCGGCCATGAACAAGAGGATCACCGGACGATGGATCTTGTAGCGGGCGCCCAAGCCAATCGTGGGTTGGTTTTCGGAGGGATGGAAAATTCCTTGGTTGTAGAGTTCCATGTCACCTTCGAGTTTTGGCGTGAACTCGTGTCCGACGACGAGGCCGGTGAGCCAGCCGTCCGGGCCTTTATGGACAAACTGATAACCGACTTCATAATTCACATCGACCGGGCCAAATTTTCGGGAGAATTCGAAGGGCAGGAGGTAGGTGTCGCTCGCGGGGGTGATGCCGCGGCGCACACCGTTATTGGGATTGTTGACGAAAATCTGCGGGAACGTCGAGATGTTGAGGCCGGACTCTCCGCCATCGTAGAAACGCCATTTCACGCCAGCATTGGATTGACCCAGGCCATAGATCGTCTTCGACGACGGGTCTCGATCGCGCAGCCAGGCGTTTTCGTAAGTGAGCTGGATGCGATCGCCAATGCCGAAATTGATGTCGAGATCCGGCGTGTGGGAGACGGCCTGATTGCTATACAAGAACGGCATGTAGCCGAGATTGATTTCCCAATTGAGATTGCCTGGCGTGCCCGGATCGGTAGTGTAGTACGGTGGCCCGCCTTGAGCGTACGCTAACTCACACTGGTAGAAAGTGCATACGTATAAAAACAGCGCTGCCGCAGCCAGCACACGACGGCGACGCCATGCGATAGAGAGGGGGTTCCGCATGAATCTTGAATTCTCTCTCAGACAAGCCCGAAGGGAAAGGCTTTACTGCATCAGCCGCCAAGCGCCATAAGCCCACACGACCGGTACTGCGAACAGCATGGCGTCGATGCGATCGAGCATGCCTCCGTGGCCGGGGAGGATGGTGCCGGAATCTTTGACGCCAGCGCCGCGCTTGATGAGCGACTCGACCAAGTCTCCCAACTGCGCCGCGAGGTTGACAACCGCCGACAGCAGAATGATGGGCCCGAGCTGCGGTTGCTGCAAACCGAATATGCCGTCGCGGCGTTCGATCAATCCAATCCGCAGTAGCGCGGCGCTGATTGCGGGCGCGTGCTGAAACCACAGCGTACCGACGATCATGCTGGCCACAATCGACGCTACCGCGCCTTCCCAGGTTTTTTTCGGGCTGATGCGCGGCGACATGCGATGCCGCCCCAGCGACTTGCCAACGAAGTAAGCGAAGATATCTCCCGCCCACACGGCGAGCAGCGTGAAGATCGTCCAGATCGCTCCCGCCGGTTGCTGGCGGATCGCGACCAGCAGCGCCATCGGAATCGCAATGTACACGAAGGCAAACGACGAAGCCGCCGCCGCCGGATAGCCGCTGGCCAAGCCGGCGCGCTTCATCATTATTGCTGCGATCAGGAAGACAAAAGGCGCGAGCGCCGCCCCGAGCGTCGTTCCGAAGAGAATAGCCGTGGTTTCCACCAGCGGCGTGCGATTGGTGGAAACGATGGCCACGAATACAAAGAAGAGCGCAACGAAGGCATAGGTTGCCGGCCCCAGCGGCTGGACTCCATAGTGCGTTGCCAACTTCAGGAATTCTGCGATGGCCATAACGGCGATCGCTCCGGAGACAAGCGCCAGCACATAGAGTGGCGCCTTCAGCACCAGCAACAAAACCAGGGGGATTAGAACTACGGCGGTCGCGACGCGCTTGATCATGCGTTCACACTACGAACCACGCTCCGCCTATTGCAGGTCCAGAGTTGACATGATCGCCGGCTATTGCCGAGCTGCGCTCGGCTTGGACGGGCGAGGACGCCCGTCCCCACACTAGCAGAGCCGATCAACGTTTCGCCTCGGCGCGAGACCGATGAGGCGCGGGCTGCGGAGCGTAACCATGATCCTGCCCGAGGCCGCCGTAGCGGCGGTCGCGCTTCTGATAGTCTTCAATGCCCTCGAGCAACTGCACGCCGCGGAAATCGGGCCACAAGGTCTGCGTCACATAGATCTCGGCATAAGCAAGCTGCCAGAGCAGGAAGTTACTCAGCCGCATCTCGCCGCTGGTGCGAATGACTAAGTCGGGATCGGGCAGGCCCCGCGTGTAAAGATGTTCGCTGATCGCCTGCTCATCGACTTCCATGTGACTGAGGCCGCCATTGCGGGCGGCAGCCTCGGCCAGCGAGCGGAACGCGTCCACGATCTCGCTGCGCGCGCTGTAATTCAGCGCCAGCGTCAGCAGCATCCCGGTATTGCCCGCTGTCGCCGAACTCGCTTCTTCCATCTCGCGCTGCACCGACTCCGGTAACTCATGCTGGCGCCCGATGTATTGCAAGCGGACATTGTTTTGGTTGAGCGTCTTGATTTCCGCCTTGAGATAGCGGCACAAAAGGCGCATCAGAAAATCGACTTCCGTCTTTGGGCGCTTCTTCCAGTTTTCTTCGGAGAAGGCGTAGAGTGTGAGCGCTGGAATTCCGATGCGGGCCGCGGTCTCAACCGTGGAACGCACGGCGGCAACACCGGCGCGATGGCCGGCCACGCGCGGCATGTGCCGGCGCCGGGCCCAGCGCCCGTTTCCGTCCATGATGATGGCGATATGCTGGGGAAGACGCGCCGCATCGAGCCGCAGATATACGTCGCTTTCCTTGCGCTCCATCCCCGCCGGAACCGTGTGTCGCAAGCGCACCTCTCGAAGTCGAAACTAACACACGAAATCCTGTGTGTGCAATGCGATAGGAGGGTCAGCGGGCACATCGTGTAGAACCGGCCACCGGCGTGCGCTCAGGCGCGGCCCACGCCATACGCATGCAAAACATCCCGCAGCGTAACCACGCCTTCCAGCTTATGCACATCGGCGCGGTTCACCACCGGCAGAAGTTCGACGTGGTTCGAGCCCATGCGTTCGAGCGCCAAATCCATCCCGTGGTCGGGATGGACGTGCGGAAAAACCGGAGATCCCACCAGCTCGCCAAGCTTCTTATCCGCGCCCTCCGCCAGTTCGCGCTCCAACCGAGAAAGATTGATCACGCCAACCACTCCGCGCGGATCCGTCACCAGCCAGGTTCGGACTCCACTCGCTCGCGCCCGCTCCAAAGCTTCCCGCACGGTGATTTCCGCCGGCAGCAACTGGCTCGCCGCCCGCATAACTTTTCTCACCTGACGCCGTCCATAGCGCTGGCGCGTCTTCGCCGACGGCAAGTGGATGCCATCCTGCACGGCGAGCGCTTCGTAGATAGGCTCGTGCTGCAATCGGGAGGCGATGAACAGACTCACCAGATTGGCAATCATCAGTGGAACGATCACGGCGTAGTCCTGCGTCATCTCAAAAATCATCAGCACCGAGGTCATCGGAGCGCGCACAATACCTGCGAAAGCCGCACCCATCCCGACCAGCGCGTAGGCGCCCGGCGTTGCAGTGTAAACGGGAAATAAATGATGCGCCACCGTTCCCACCGAACCTCCCAACATCGCCCCGATAAATAAGGACGGGCCAAAGATACCGCCCGCGTTGCCCGAAGCATAACTGGTGGTAACGGTGAGAAGTTTCAGAACCACCAGCAGCAACATCATTTTGAACGCCATATTTCCGTTCAGCGCGTCGCCAACATAGCCATAACCAACACCCAGCACCTGCGGCACAAACCAGCCGATCGCGCCGACCAGCAATCCTCCCGCCAGCGGTTGGAACCAGACTGTGTTCTTCGGAAATCGCAGGAAGCGCGCCCTCATGCCCAACAAGAGCTTGGTAAAGGCCACTGATACCAAGCCGCCAGCCACGCCCAACACCGCATAGACCGCAAACTCCGCCGGATGGACGAGTTGATATTGCGGAACCTTGAAAAGTGGATGATTGCCCAGCGACACGCGCAGCACCATCCACGAAGTCGCCGAGGCCAGCACCACCGCGCCCATCACCGGCGCGTGCAGGTCGCCCATGATCTCTTCGAGCGCAAACAGCACCGCGGCCAGAGGCGTATTAAACGCGGCTGCAATGGCCGCCGCCGCTCCCACCGGAATCAAATTCTTAACTTGCTCCGAGCGCAATCCGACGAGCCGTCCGAGCACCGAAGCAATGCCCCCACCCACTTGCACCGACGGCCCTTCGCGGCCCAGCGGGATGCCGCTGGCGAGCGTAGCCGATGTGCAGAAAAACTTGCCCAGCACGGTGCGCAGCGAGATGCGCCCTTCGCGCGCAAACAAAGCGGCTTTCGTTTGCGGCACGCCGCTGCCCCGCGCATAAGGGAAATAGCGATACAGCAAGTATCCGATGCCAAGCGATCCCGCGACCGGAAACAGCGCGCGCCGCCACGGCGCTCCGCCCGCCGGATACAGCCGCATCCCCAAGCGTTCGGTCAGCAGTATGAAGGCAACAACCGCCAGCCCCGTCAGCGCGCCGATCACCAGCGCCAATACCAGAAAAATCTGGCTCTCGCGTTGCCGCATTTCGGCCACGCGATCTAATAGCCAGATTCTCCACCCACTGCCGCTTGTCTTCCGGATGTCTACATTCATTATTTGGGAAGTACCTGTTGGAAGGATATCGCAGGGAATCGGGAAGGCGGCCCGAAAGTGAGCCGCCTTCGCCTGACAACTGCTTAATGTTCGAATACGAAATGGTCAACCCTGTTCTGCTGCCAGCACTGTTCATTGTCCTGAGTGCAGAACGGTTTCTCCTTTCCGTAACTAATGGTCTTAATGCGCTCTGCTGAGATTCCGTGCTGCAAGAGCACTTGCTTTACCGACTCTGCGCGATTGGTTCCGAGGGCGATGTTGTATTCCTCGGATCCACGGTCGTCACAATGGCCCTCAATGAAGACCTTGATGTTGGGATGCTGCGAGAGGAAAACTGCGTCATTTTGGACAGTTGACGTTTGGTCGGGGCGGATGACGGATTTGTCGTAGTCGAAGAAAACATCTTTAACGTTTTTGCCGAACAAATCCTCATCCGACGGCGATGGGGGAGCGGTGACCTTGGCGATGGGCGCGTTTACCGTGACGCGGGCGGAGACCTCTTTCGTTCCTCCCGGCCCCTTCGCGACCAGGATGTAGGTAGTGGATTCAGTCGGAGTGATCGAACGGGACCCGGACGGCGGCAGCGTGCCAAGTCCGGCGATGGTAATTTCATTGGCATTGCTGGTTTGCCACGTCAGTACGGTTGACTGTCCCTGCAGAATCACGCCGGGGTTGGCTGCGAGAGTGGCTGTCGGTGCGGTGGGAGCGGGCGCGGGCGGAAGTGGCGGCGTCACTTTTGCCACCTTCTTGTGGCAACCTGCCAGCAACAAAGCTCCCGCGAGCGCGGCAAGTAGAGCAAATGTCTTGATCCTTTTCTGCGTCATCTTATTCAATCCTCCTAATTTGAAAGAAACGTTGGATTCGCTGTGGAGCGAATGCGTGCTGGACAATCTCCGACAAGCCGCGAAAGAAATCCATAACCAGGACGAAATACTCCCGGCGACGGAGACGGAGATTGCGGGGATTTAGAACGACGGTATGAGGCGGATCAGCATCGGAGGATGGTCCTGCACTCGGGCAAGTTCAATGAGCGGGATTCCGTGTTCGAGGGTAACAACCAGGACAGAACTGACAGCGGCGAAATCGGGACCTTTCCCAAGAGATTCGATGCGCTCCGCTTGATGGCGCTCCGCACGCGGGCTGCCGCACGCGCTGCCAGAAGCGCGGTCACCGGCCCGTGCACCACAGAGTACGAACCTTGCGTAGACGGAAAGAGAAAAATCATCAGGACGCAGAGAACTGCCACCATAGCCAGTTCGCATCCGATGCGATCAGAAATCATCGAAGTACTTCCATTATATCGCAGGGCCTTGACTGTCGGCGGGCATGGCTAGCAACCTTACCGAGAATGACGGCGTTCGCGAGCGCCCAGCGTTTCCTCGTATCACTGTACGGTGGGCTGCGCGTTGCGCAGCGCCTCGTCGAGCGGCTGGTTGCTGGGTACGGCGTGTTCGACAACGCGCCAGCCGTCGTCATAGCCGCGAAATCCGACGGTCGAGCGGTAGCGCACTCCGCTGTCGTACAGCGCCGCGCCCACCTGATTGATCGGAACCCAGCGCCAGGTAAAATCGACGTCGGCAAAGTTGCCTGCCTTGCCGATCCCTGAAATGCCCAACAGTTCGCGGCGCGCGACTTGGATCGCCATCGGGCCGTTGTCGGGAAGCGCGCTCGAAATCAGCGGACGGATCGTATCCACTCCGAGCGGCGTGAGCAGCACGTCCCAGCAGGGCGGAGGATCGACATCGGCAGGGCATTTCACTTCCGTGCCAAGGATCCATCCGCGGCGCTGCAACACCATCGAGTCGGGAGAACTGAAGTCTTGGTTGGAGACAATGCCGGTCCTAAGCCAAAAGACCTGCGGCGCTTTGAATGCGTCGGAGGCCGAGATCAAATCGGCGGCGAGCCGGCGCGTCAGCAAATCGCGCGGAGAACAACCCAGCGTAATAAAGAAGAACAATGAGATGAGACACAAGCAGACCGCCAGCAGTAATGATTTTGATGTGTGCATGAACATCGATTATGACCGCGAGAGAATTTTAACCAATCAAGCCCGCCTGCGGGGTAGAAAAGGTGAGGCCGCAATCTGGCCGTCGAATTCTTTCGACCAGCGGCCCGGGACCGGGGCGTGGCAGGCCGGGCAATCGCCTTGCGCAGTTAAATTATATTTCTTGATCGAATAGCCACGGCGCTCGATCAACATTGCGCCGCAGCGATGGCAGCGAGTATCTTCGAGGCCCTTCACCTGCCCGGGAAGATTGCCCGCGTAGACGTAGCGCAATCCAGCTTCACGGCCAATGGCGGCGGCGCGCAACAGATCTTCCGCGCGCGTATCGGCGGGCGAAGTCATCTTGTAGTCCTGATGAAAAGCGGTGACATGCCACGGAATATCGGGCGAGACATCGTTCAGAAAGGAGGTCAGGCTGCGCAGCTCGTCGTCGCCGTCGTTGAAGCCGGGGATGAGTAAGGTGACGACCTCCAGCCACACGCCCATCCGGTGCAGACTGCGGATGGTGTCGAGGATCGGCTGCAGGCGTCCTCCGAGCTGGCGATACTGGCGGTCGTCGAAACTCTTGAGGTCAACTTTGTAAAGATCGATCCAGGGATGGAGATATTCGAGCACCTGAGGAGTCGCGTTGCCATTCGAAACAAACCCCGTCGCCAAACCCGCCTTGCGCGCCTCGCGGAAAACCGCAACCGCCCATTCGCTGGTGATGAGCGGCTCGTTATAGGTGCTGACCACAACTTTTGCGCCCTGGGCCAGCGCGTCTTCGACCAGCAGCGCCGGATCGGCCGCCAGAGGCGCTGAGACAGCGTGCTGATCGCGCAGCGCCTGCGAAGTGACCCAGTTCTGGCAATAGGCGCAGTGCAGATCGCAGCCCAGCATTCCGAAACTGTAGGCGAGTGCGCCGGGGTAAGCGTGGAAAAATGGCTTCTTCTCGATCGGGTCGCACTGCGCTCCGGCCACATATCCCCAGGGAACGTAGAGCGTGCCTCCGCGATTGAAGCGCACTTTGCAGACGCCGGACTGTCCCTCGGCAATCGGGCAGCAGTGGCCGCACGCATAGCAGCGCACGCGATTGCGATCCAGCTTTTTCCAAAGCGCGGGATCGCCTTCGCGAACGCGCTCGTCGCCCATGAGGATCTCACGCAGCGTGGCCATGAGTCTATTTTACGGCTGTTTGCGGTGAACCGTTATCGGAGGCGATTTCTTTACCACAGGAGGCACAGAGAACACCGGGGAAATCAGAAACGAGATGCGGTTCAGTTCTTCGCGGACTTGACGGAGTTGTGTTGGCGAACCCAAATTTCGGCTTGCTGGCGGGCGGCGGATACCTGCTCACGGGTCATTTGCGAAGCCAGCCCTTCGAGTCGCGATTTGCTGTTGTCGTCACCCTGGGCGAGCGCAATCGCCGACCAGAAATAGGCTCGCGATAAATTTGGAGGAACTCCGCGCCCCGCCCAGTAGTAGGCACCGAGCGTGGCCTGTGCGGTAACATGCCCTTGTTCGGCGGCGCGCAGGAACCACTGCACGGCCTGCGCGTCATCCTGCGGAACGTCCTCACCGTTATGGTAGCGGACGCCCATTTGCCATTGCGCGTCCGCGTCTCCCCGGCCGGCGAGCATGCGCAGCTCAGAGAGAGACTTCGCTTGCGGGCGCTGCTCGACCGCGCGCGGCACAGAAACTATCGCCGTTTCTTCGACCGCCTTAGCCTTGACCGCTTTGGTCTCGAACGCTTCGAACAACCGCCGCTGCGCCGCTTGCAGTTCATTGCCCCAATGCCTGTCGACTAAAGGTCCTGTCAAATACCCGAGGGCGAGCGATATCACGGCCGCGGACAGCCAGAACAGCCCGTGCTGATACCAGCGAGACCGAGCTTTAAGCGTGGGTTTTGGAATCGCCCTTGGATCTTGCGCCCGAACCTGCGCAGAAACCGCTCGTGCGCGGACCGGCGGCGAGACACGCTCGCGGACTTCCGGTTGCGGTTCCTGAAAAGCCTGGCGTGGCGCTTGGGTCGAAATTAAATCGACCGAACTTAAATTGCTCGAACTTAAATCGACTGAACTTAAATCGGCCGAACTCAAATCGACCGGGCCTAACGGAATCGAACCCGGCTGCAACGCGGAAGACTGCGATGCGCCCGGTACGGCTTCTGTCCTAATCGGCGCTTCCGCTTGGGTCTCGTGATCCCGTGCGCTTTCGTCTTGTGTGTTTTCGTCCTGCGCAGTTTCGGACTGCGCGCTTTCACGTTGGCTGTTTTCGCAACGGGCGTTTGGAATCATTTCCACTAGCCGTTCCAAAATCGTGCCGTGTACCCGAGTGAAAGCGCAAGGATGCGGAGAGAAAACTTCCAGCAATCCGGCCACGCGGAAATCGGACACGATGGGAACGGCCATCAGCGATCCTATGCCCAGCGCGCGACAAACTTCCGGATCGACACGCGGATCGTTTTCCACGTCCTCGCAGTAGACGAGTTGGCCGCTGCCAACGCATTCTCCCGACAAACCTTGTCTCACGTCCACCGGGGCCCCCAGCGGTGGAGCTGGCCCACCGGCCCGCGCCCGGCAGATCATCGAGCCGCCGGTGAGAAACGCCAGGGCCGCGCCACTGGCCTCGGTGAGGCCCAAGGCGCGCTCGGCGACGAACTGCAAAGCCGCATCGAAGCCGCCGCCAACCTCGCGGCGGACCGTTTCCATCGAAGAGGGGGTTTCACTTCGGTCGAAAGCCGGCACGGCCGCGCTCGCTGGCTTCGCCGTCTCGGGCCCGGGCAATTGCTCTTCCTGACGCCGCGCCAGTTGCTCGGTTCGGGCCGCGTGGTTGGAGCAGCCGATGAGCAGGTTGGTAAAGATCCATTCTTTCAGGATTCGGCGCGAACTCTCCGGGAGCGCGGAAAAACGAATGCCTCCGCGGCCCGCGTCATCGCTCCATATCACCTGGCCGCTGCCGTGTATGTAACTCCTGGTTTCCGGCAAGTCGAGGCAAAGCGTGACCACCCGGTTCATTTCCAGGCGTTCGCCGGTCTGGACGGCGAAGCCGTCTTCGTTCAGGTCGAGCAATTCGCTCAGGTCCACAACCATGCCGGTTTCGGGGCCATTGAAGCTGGCGTAAACCGGGCTGTGGAGTTTTTGACGAACCAAGCGCCGCCGTTCTGCGCTGGGGGCAGCTTCTGCGGAATCCGGCGATCTGCGAATGCTCTGGGCCATGCTCGCCACCATATTAACTCAGGGAGCGAAAGGAAGGGAGCAATATCCCATGCGAAAAGACCGCAGCCGGCCCGCCCCTCGTTTCCTGGCAATACACGTTACAGGTTCGCGGCCTGAAACTGGATCTCGCCTTGGACAGCGGGCACGAGGACCTCGGGCCTGGTCAGCACTCGATCCAGCGCGTCCGCAAGGGCGGCGGGGAATTCTGAAGTCAGGAGGTTGACATCCAATTGCAGATCGCGGCGGCTGTAGACGCGGTAGACGACAAGCGCTCCGCGCTGCTGGTTCGAAGTTGTCACCAGGTCGAGCGTCAGCTTCCACGAAGGTAGGCTGGAAATCGCCGCCATGCGGGGAAACTTGCTCCAGTGAAAACGACGGCTGCGTTCGCCGGACGCCGTCCGATCGCGGGGAAGAGATTTCAGTTGCAGTTCGAACGCATCGAAATCGTTGCTGTCGAAAGCGGCCACCAGCACGCTGCGCACCTGATCGAAATCGCCGGCCACTCTGAGCTCCTCGACCGCGCGGCGCACCGAAAGATTGTTGATCACGATGGTGCGCTGATCGATGGTGCGCTGCGCCACTCGCCGCAGTTCGCCGAACTCGAGGTAGTTCAGGCGCTGCACTCCCATCCAGATACCGGTTCCGACGACCGCCAGCACCAGTCCCAGGGTGCTGCCCGTGGGCCAGAGCAGGAACAGGCTAAGCATGGCAAAGATGGCGGAGACGGCGTAAAGAACGATCACTACCTGGCGATGCGAGAATCCCATCTGTAGCAGCTTGTGGTGGATGTGTTCGCGATCGGCGGTGAAAATCGGGCGCCCGCTGATGAGCCGCCGCACGATCGAGAGCAGCGTTTCCAGGATCGGCAGTCCGAACGAGACCACCGGGATGGCCACGGCCACGAAGGTCGGCGCTTTCTGCGCTCCCGCCAAAGCCAGCGCGCTAAGCATGAAGCCGATGAACAGGCTGCCCGAGTCGCCCAGAAAAATCGTGGCCGGATTGAAGTTGAAGCGCAAAAATCCCAGGATGGCGCCGGCCAGCGTCACACTGATCAGCGAACCCAGCCAGGAATGATCAACCAAGGAAACGACAAAAAACACCATGGTCGAAAACAAGGCCGAGCCGGCGGCCAAACCATCCAGGCCATCGATGAGATTGAAAGCGTTGGTGACCGCAACCACCCACAAGATGGTGAGAGGCAGGCCTACGAACCAGGGCAGCGCGTGGGAGCCGAAGATCAGCGGCAGATCGAGAACGCGCATGCCGCCGGCGAAGAGCATCGCGGCCGCAATCGCCTGCACGGCAAACTTCAAATAGGGACCTGCACCGCGAAGATCGTCGTAAATGCCAAGACAAAAAATCAGGCAGGCCGGAACGTAAATACGGAGAAGCAAGGCGGAATCGAGTCCATCAGCCAAGCGGGGAAATGCCAGGGAGAGCCCCAGCCAAATGCCCAAGCTGACCGAGAAAGCCAGGAAAATCGCCACGCCCCCTAACCGTGGAAGCGGCGTTTGGTGAACATGCCGTCCCTCTCGCGGCACGGAAACCCAGCCTCTGCGAGCCGCCAGGTCTCGCACTTCACGCGTCACCACAAACGACAAACCCAGCGAAATCACAAAGAGCCCAACAAAAAGAAATGTCACAGTCGAAGTTCCCTTCCAACTAGAACACCCGGCATCCGAGAGTTCGCGCGCAGCTCGTAAGTTTCAGTCGATTGGTTCAGACAGGGTCTCCCCATTCGTGGCGCCGTGTGATGAAATGTTTATGAACTCGAACTATCTATATAACTCGAGCCCGATCCGGGCAACTGTTTTGGCTCATTTTTGGTTTACTCTTGATGCACCTCGCACTGTGAGACTGAGCGAACCGCGCCGATTTCACCGGCCCGCGTGTGGTAGACTCGATGCACGCGCAACTCCAGGAGTTTTGGTATGTCCGGGCCGAATCGCCGCTTCTTTTCGCGAAGCTGGTTGGTGTTTCTTGTTGGTTTGTGCAGCCTCCATCTTCTGGCCCAAACGCCGGCTTCGGCAACGCCGCCGCAGTCCGCAACCGCCAACGAAACCACTGCGCCACCATCGTCTCGTCCGCCGGCGAATTCCAACACCGAGCTGGGCGCCGGCGATCTCATCGAGATCACCGTGTTCGGCGTGCCCGATCTCATGACCAAGACGCGCATCGGCGGTTCCGGAGACGTCTATTTTCCTCTCATCGACTATGTTCACGTCGCCGGCCTGACCATCGATGAAGCGCAGGCCTTGATCCAAAAGCGGCTGGAGGATGGAGGCTTTGTCCGCAGCCCGCACGTTTCCATTTTTGTGGACGAGTCCGCCTCGCAAGCCATCACGCTGGTGGGCGAGGTCAATCACCCCGGACCCTACCCTGCCATCGGCGAGCGCCGCCTTTTCGATTTGATCTCGGCGGCGGGAGGATTGTCCGACAAGGCGGGCCGCAACGTAACCATCGAGCATCGCGGAAATCCCGGCCAGCAGGTCGTGCTTCAGCTTTCGTCCAACCTGGCGGAAGATACCAATAACAATGTGGATGTTTTTCCGGGGGACACGATCATTGTTTCCCGCGCAGGAATCGTCTACGTCGTGGGCGATGTGAACCGCCCGAGCGGGTTTCTGATTGAAGACAATGCTCTCAGTGTTCTCAAAGCCTTGGCGCTGGCCGGCGGCAGCACCCGCACCTCTGCCTTGAACAAAACCAGGATCCTGCGGCAGACGCCCAACGGCGTCCAAGAAATTCCCGTCAACCTCAAGAAGGTGCTTTATGCCAAGGCGCCGGATATCGCGCTGGTAAAAGGCGACATTTTATTCGTACCCGGAAGCGGGCCCAAGGCTGCGGCCTATCGCACGATGGATGCAGCCATGTCGGTGACTACCGCATTGGCAGTGGTTGCGGCTCATCCTTAGCGTCCCCGCTCCCCGCCCAGCGATTCCAGCACAGCGATGTAATCCCGCGCCGTTTTGTCGCGGGAAAATTTGTTGACGATATATTGCCGCCCGCTCGCTCCCATTTCCCGCCTGCGCTCGGGATCCTCCGCCAGATCGAGGACCGCTTTCACCAGCGCTCGACTATTCTCGGGTTCCACAAAAACGCCGCCGCCAGCTTCTTCCGCAATCTGCCGGGCCTGCCCATCGACGGCAACAATGACCGGGCGCTCACATGCCATGTATTCGAGCAGCTTGGTGGGAATTACCGTTTTGAAGAGTTCCGTTTTCTTGAGCATGACGAGGCAGAGATCGGACGCCGAAACATAGGCGGGAATCCGCTCCCGTGGCTGCTGACCAAGGATCCGAAGGTTCGTCAATCGGCGCGCGGCGGCGAGTTTCACGAGCCGTTCTTTTTCCGCGCCCTCCCCAATCAGCAGGAACATCGCGCTCGGCAGCGCAGTCTGTAGTTCTTCGGCGGCGGCAAGCAACGTCTCCAATCCATGCGCATGGCCCATCGTGCCGATGTAGCAAATCAAAAAACGGTCCTCGATCCGCAGTTGCTTTCGCACCTCCATCGCAGCCGGATCGGGCCGGAAAAGGTCCGTCTCCACTCCATTCTCGACCACGGAAATCTTTTCCGCGGGAACGTTCCAGTGCCGCATCAAGTGCTCCTTGAATGCGGGAGACACAACCACGATGCGGCCGGCGCGGCGATAAAGAAATCCGGCGATTGCGCCCAGCGTGCGATGGAGCAACGTTCCTTCGCTGCCGGCGCCCACGGCCACCAGCGATTCCGGCCACAGATCGCGCACTTCGAAGACGAAGGGGACGCGCTGCCAAAACGCCAGCCACCATCCCGCCAGCGCGCAGAGCAATTGCGGAGACGTGGCGATGACCACGTCCGGCTTCGGCAGAGTGAGTCCGCTGCTCGCGGCCGAGACGCAGAACGACGCGTAATTGCGGATTCTTTCGTGCGCTTTCCGGTTCGGCAACGCCCATAACCAGGTGCGCACGACGCGCACTCCATCGACGGTCTCCCGGTAGAGGAGCCGCTGCAAGCGCGGCCGCCACTCCTCGGGCACGACGCCGGTTGGATGATTGGGAAATCCGGTGAGGACGGTTGCAGCGTGCCCCATGCGCGCCCAATGCCCGCACAACTCGGCGGCACGCGCCGCCGGCGCTCCCATTTCAGGCGGATAGTATTGCGAGACGTAAAGGATCTTCACGATCGGTATTGGAACGATCAGTATTCAAGCGGGTGCGCCCGTCCTCGCCGAGCGCAAACTCGGCAGTTTCCGGCAGACACAGCAATTCTCAATTCGCTAGACCGCGCTCCCAACCTCTCCACGCCGCAAATCCTCTCCCAACCGCCGCTCACGATGCCGCGTTTTCCGGGTTGGGTTGCTCCATCGAATTGTGCCGCCGAACCACGCGGCGGCTGTGGGATTGCTGTAACGGCGCCGCTGCGGCAATCGCGCACAGAACGTAAAACAGCGCGGCGTTCGCCGGAATCTGCAGATTGAAATCGAGAAAGCTGTGCACCAAAATTCCCACACAGCCGAGCAGCGCGGCCACGGTCAGTGCCCCGCTTGCGGTCTCGGTCCAATCCTCAAGCTTGCCCGCGGCCTTGCGGAACACCAGCACCAGAAACCAGACGGCGATGGAGAATCCGGCCAATCCCGTCTCGACCAGCAATTGCAGATAATCGTTGTGCGCCTGGTTCACAAAGAAAGTCGTATAGAAGCCGCGAAATTCCGGATAGACGATCGGAAAGGCGCCGAGTCCCCAACCGAGAAACGGCCGCTTGGCCAACATGCGCAAACAATCGCGGTCGATGGTAAGGCGAACGCCACCGTTGATCTCTTCGCGCGCTTCGGAGTGAATGCTGACTAGACGCCGCGTCAGTTCGTTGCCCCCGATCCAGACCAGCAACACCACCACTGCCGCCAGGAACGCTCCCAGCATGAGGGGCTGCTTCCAATTCCGTTTGCGCTTGCGCAGCAGAAGCGCCGCCAGCACCACCATTTGCGCGGCGAATGCCGCCATGCCTCCGCGCGAACCCGAAAGAAAAATACTTCCCGCCATCAGCGCGGCGATCCCCGCCACCGCAATCTTGCGGCCCCCGTCGGTGAAGCGGGTTGCGGCCAGCACCAGCGGGAAGGGCATGAGCATCTCCATCAGCCCGGCGTAATGATTGCGATTGACGTAGGGCCCGTAAATCGAGCCGCCCTGCTCCAGACCCCAGATCCAGTAAAGCTTTCCATTCGGAGCCAGACCCTGCAGCACCGCAAACGCAGCCACCGCTGCGCCGTAACCGGTGAACAACTTGGCCAGCATCTCGAACTGAGAGGACCGATGCAGCGCTTGCGACACCACAAACGCCAACATGCCGTAGGCGGCGTAGAGCAGCAGATGAGAGTAGGTCGCGTAGCGATAGGCTGTCGTCCCGGTCAGGCATTGCACAACCACCAGCGCAAAGAAGGCCGCCATCGGGCGGTAGAGCGCATGATCGTACACATGGAGTTCACGGTGGTTCCACTGCCGATACGCCCATGCCGCTAGCAGCAGCATGGCACACGCTTCTAAAGCAAAAATGGACCAGGGTTCGACGGCCCCAAAAGCCAGCGGTCCCAGCAAGAGCACGACGCAGGCGCAGACCAGCAGCACGTGGTTGGTGAGCCGCGGGTGTGAAACTTTCGCGTTCGCGACGGGGGCGGGTTCGGGCTGCGTGGCCAAGGCGGAACTCATAGCTTGTCCTTGGACGGCTTGTCGTTGGACGACTTGTCCTCGGAAGGATGGGCAGAATTGTCGGAGGAATTATCCGGAGAAACTTCGGGAGAAAGCTCGAAATCGTCGAGCCATAGCTTGCCGCGAATGGGGGAACCAGCCGGGAAGCGCTCGATGGCCAGCCTCAGCAGAGTGGTGGAATCCGGGGTTGTCACTTTCGAGTGGACTTCTTTCCAGAAGTCGGAATCGCTGAGCGGGTCGCTGGCATAGAGCGGCGCGCCCGTGTAGGCATCGCGCAAAACGATTTCCGGCCCGCCCGCTCCTTCAAAATCCGCCGACTTGTAGTACGCGGAAAAATCGTAAGTGGTTGCGCCATGCACCGGAATCAGTTGCTGGATCCCGGCGTCGCTGATCCCGGGGCCTTCGAAGGTGAGGGAGAGAGAGCGATGCCCCTCGCGGAAGTCGCTAGGATCGAGCTGCGGCCGGACTCCAGTCCGGTTGACATAGGTCCAGTCGAAACCTCCGTTCAGGACGTCGAGGCTGAAATCGCCGTTCACCACCAGGTTGTCTTCCGTGGGCAGATAGGCGGAGAGGCCAAGCGCGCCTGCGGTTTGCTCCCACGCAGCCATGGCGGTGTCGGGACGGCGCGCGCCAATGAGATAGCCCACGTATCCATACAAATTCCGGTTCTCGAATTTTTCATGCAACTCGGCAAGCCGGTTCCAGGTCTTGATGGCGCCCTCGGTTTCCCGCTTGCTCATCAACAAATCGAGAAAAGGAAGCAGGGAGTCGACGCGGTCCGGCACCACGTCGCGGAGCAGAGCGTCCGTGTCCGGACGCACACGCCAGCATTCGCGCAAGGCAACGTCCCTGAGTTCCATGTCGTTCTCGATGACGACCCGGAATTCGCGCAGCGCGCGGTCGATATCGCCGTCGATGAGGAAAAAATTCGCCGCTTCCCACGCCACATCGGGCGCCGTGGGCTCGGCTTGCAACGCGCGATTCAGCGCCGCGCGCTGTCCCGCAATGTCTCCCGTCACCTGATAGGCGCCAGCCAAATCGAACCAGTAACGCGCGTCGTGCGGATTGAGCGCGGCCGCCGCGCGTAAACTCTCGATGGCGGACTGAGGATCGCCGGCAACAAATGCGAAGAAGCGTCCGAGCCGGTGGCGATAGTCCGCGTTTCCCGGCGAGAAACGCACCGCGCGTTCCAACGATGGCAATTCCGCCCGCGCTGCGAAGAGGCTGGCCGCGAATTCTTTGCCCGCCATAAACAGATACACACACGCGAGAAAAGCCACACTGGCAGCGAACTGCCACTTTCGCCGGTTTGAAAGTGAAATAGCCATGGCCACATTGCCCGTCAGGTCCGCTCTATAACGGGGTATTCAGTTCCTCGAACTCCCTGAATATTCGGAGAGTGCACCGCAATCGAAACGCGCCAACTCAACCCGCCTTCGGTTCCGCGCCGCCCCCACCGCCAACCGACTCTTCCTGGTAGTAGGCCCCATATTTCCCCTGATACTCGTAATAGTAATAATAATCTGGAGAGGTCAGGTCGACGGCATTGAGCAGGACTCCGGCGACGTGGGCATTGACCTGCATCAAGATATCGCGGGCCCGGCGCAGCGCTTGTTTGGTGGTCTGGCCGGAACGTATCACCAGGATCGTGGCATCGGCGCGGGGCGACAGCACCACCGCGTCGGTAACGGAAAGCGTGGGCGGAGTGTCGATCACGATGTGATCGAATTGCTTGCGCAATTCGTTGACCAGGCCGCGCATGTTGGAGGACGCCAGCAACTCGGCGGGATTCGGAGGCGGCGTGCCTGCGGGCATGATGAAAAGATTGGGCAGAACCGGCGAAATGGTGATCGTCTGCTGCAGGGTGGCGCTTCCGGTCAGCACGTTGCTGAGTCCGCTGCGCGGGCCCATGCCCAGGGTCTTGTGGATGCTGGGACGGCGCAAGTCGGCATCCATGAGAAGAACGCGGACTCCCTTTTGCGCGAGCACGATCGCGGTGTTGATGCTGGTGGTGGTTTTGCCCTCCTGCGGACGCGCGCTGGTCACCATGATGACTTTCGGCGGCGCTCCGAGATTGGAGAGCAGAAGCGAAGTGCGCAGCGCGCGATAGGATTCCGCCATTTGCGACTGCGGACGGATCTGGGTCACCGTCTCCACCACTTCCTTCGATGCCGTCAACGCCAGCCGCTTGCCCGTCGGTCCATTGTTGCCCGACTTGGAGCCCAGCGGGATCATCCCTAGCGAGGGCAGCGCCGAAATCGCTTGTGCCTGCTCCGGGGTGCGGACGGTGTTGTCCATGTTCTCGAGCACAAAAGCCAGTCCGATGCCCGAGATTGCGCCCAACACGAGCGCGAACATCAGGTTGCGCGGAATGTTCGGTTCGCTCGGAAAGGTGGGAACGCGGGCCGCTTTGATGATATTGAAGTTGTTGGAGCGCAATCCCGCAGTGACGCCCGCTTCTTTCAATTTTTCCAGCAGTCCTTCGTACAGCGTCCGGTTGCTGTCCAGGTCGCGCTTCAGGATGCTGTACTCGATCGCGCTCTCGTTAAGCTTGTTCGCTTCCTGTTTCTGCTTTTCGAAGGAGCTGCGCAACATATTTTCGCGCTGCAAGGCGGACTGGTACTGCCCCTTGAGATGATCGACGGCCTTGTTCGTTTCCGATTGCAGTTGATGGTCAATCTCCCTGAGCTGGCTATTGAGCTGCGCCACTTTCGGATACGAGGGGCCAAGCTGGGTGCTGAGATCGGCCACCTGGATTCTGAGGTCCGCCTGCTGTCCGCGCAACCTGTCCAGAAGAGTGGAAGTCGCGCTTGCTCCGCTTCCCGTGGTATCAGAAATAATCGCGGCCGCGACCACATCCGGGTCGTTGGACTGGGTCTGGCGATAGACGGCTTCCTTCTGCATGCGGTCGAATTCAGCCGCCGTCATCTCTTTGTTGAGTTCGTCGAGCTTTTCGGTGATGATGTTCGTCTTCTCGTCCGTCCCCAGGATCTCGTGCTCCTTCTGATAGCGCACGAGCTTCTCCTGCGAGGTTTCCACTGTCATCTGCAAGTCAACGAGCCGTTTGGAAAGCCAGTCGGAGGCCCGCATGGTGGATTCGAACTTGGTCTTGAAATTCTGCTCGACATAAGTGTCTGCCAGCGTATTGACGACGCTGGCGGCAAGCTGAGGATCGGTGCTGGTGAAATGGATCTCCATGATCCGGGTGTTGGGAATAAGAGTGACATGGAGTTTTGCCCCAAAGCCCGACAGCAGGGCCGAGGTGCGGGTCGAATCGGTCTGCAGCGGATCGGCGGCCAGGTTGGGTTGTTTGGGATCGAAATGACCGCCGAACTCGGGACGCTTGTCGAGGTTCAGTTGCCGGATCACTTGCAGCGCCAGCAGATCGCTCTGCAGGATGCGGACTTCGGTATCGAGATCGCTCTGGTCGTAGTAATCGACCATGGGGCCCGAGTCTTTGAAGGTGATGAGGTTGGGGTCGGCTTTGTTGACGACGATTTGGCCCGTCGCTTCGTAGATCGGAGTCTGACGCAGGCTGGCGACGGCGACAATCATGAAAATGCCCACCACGACCGCGATCACCAGCCACTTGCGCTTGATGAGAACGCGCAGGTATTCGCGCAGCGTGGACTCCTGCGACGGCAACACGTTGTACAGTGCCGAACCGATTGGCCGCAAGTATTCAGCCGGTTCGCCGGCCAGCAGTTCGCGCGATCCGTCGTTACTTCGTGGAACCAGCGGTCCCAATGACATCGTTACTCCTTGGCTGCCACTGGCTTGCTGCGGCAGCGTGCCGCGTCCGGCACACAGATCCCGCTTCCGCCCGGCCTTTTCACCGCAAGCCGGGTAGTCGAGAGCGGACTGTTATGCAGAATTGGCCTAATATTAGCATTCTCGGAGCGAGAAGCATTCAAAATTCAGGGCTTGCCGATTTTGGTTCGGGCACGGGTTTGGGCTGGACAGAGGCTTGATACAGGGCCAAGAGAAGAAATAACGTTAACGCGAGCAGGCACCAATTTGCCGCCGGACGCACCAAGGTTCCAAGCCACCAGTTATCGGTGTGATGCTCGGCCGCCCATGACCGCAGGAAAGCCGCAAAGGGCAGAAAGAAAGGGACCCAAAACAGTAGCGAGAAACGATGGGATAGTTTTTCCCAGCGAAAATTGGCCACATACCAGCAGAGCGGGCACAACAGCAACGTAGCATCGTAGAACCGATGGTAGATCGGAAGCAGGTTGATCGCGCAAAGGCTACCGGCGGAGAGCAGCACGGGTAAATTTTTCGACTTAACAAAAAATCTCCACCAGATCAGAAACAGCAGTGCGCCGACCGCCAGCGCCAATATTTGAGCGCCCTCCACCGTGCCCAGCAGCCGGTAAAGGACAACCTGAAGATTGATCAAATCGAAGTTGTACGGATTTTGCGGGCGGAAGTCGTTGATACCGCCAGCGCTGAAAAAGAACGTGCTGGCCCGCATATAACTCGCCAGCCACTTCACATGCGCCCATTGCATCCTCAGGACCGCCAGTGCCGTGGCTGCGCTCAACGCGATCGCGGACTGCGCTACCACTCGCCAGTATCGGCGCAAAACGAAGTAAACGAAAAAGCACAACCCGATTTGTGGTTTGAAGGCGAATGAAAGTGCAAGAAGAAAAGCGGTGAGCGCATGGTGGCGAAGTCCGGCTATCCCGAAAGCCAACAGACCACATTCGGCCGCGAGCACCGCAATGTTGTTGGAGTCCATTCCGGCGTAAAAGGGCGCAAACGCCAAAGCTGCCGCAAACCACACGAGCCGGCGCAATCCTGCCAAGTGAGACAGGTCTGCGAGCATTCTCAGTACTAGAAAGAACAAGACAAAATCAAGCAGCAATACAGATGCATCCGCTATCGGCCAGGGAAGAAGGGCGAGTGGAACCAGTGGAACATAGCTGAAGATGAAATATGGAACGGGTGCGCCAGTTCTTTCCGCGAGATACTCGATCGAAATCGGATGTGGCGCATACACTTCCTTGGGCCAGACC
>Ga0326728_10005665_pt1 | contig 34639 bp, 28 predicted proteins | sample MB3enrmetagenome_FD_207602 | JGI IMG/M metagenome (GOLD analysis project Ga0326728, IMG submission 207602) | Lab enriched peat soil microbial communities from McLean, Ithaca, NY, United States - MB31MN | ecosystem: Environmental > Terrestrial > Soil > Wetlands > Peat | place: USA: New York...
CCCCGGTAGCTTCGCAGCACGCATCATCCCGCTCGCCGGTGACGAATTGAGCGTCGCCGAAATCATCAAGACATACAAAAATGTAACCGGGCACGCGCCTTGGGTAGCTCCCATTCCTCGTTTTCTTCCCGGATTGATGATGCCCAAAGATATCGCGACGATGCTTCAGTGGATAGGGGTACACGGCTTCGAAGCGAATATCGGCACGCTGAGGCAACAGCACCCTGGTTTATTATCTTTCTCGGCCTGGCTGAAGGCGCGCAGCGGCTGATCCATTTAGGGCGAGGCAAAGTTACTTTTGTCATGACCAGGGCCAAACGGCACTTCCTATCCGCACGGGCCTGGCGAATTACTCAACACATGGCCAATCCCCAGCCGGGTGAGCCCGTCAGCTCAGTTCACCCTGAAAGCCTCTTGAAACGGACCGATGGATCTTCGGTCCCGAGACCGGTCCAGGACGGCAAAAACAACCTCGCTGTAGCATCCTTTGAAGTTCTGCTCCAGCGCCCGATGGAACAACTCGGCGATTTCACGGGCATCGTTGCCGAAAGCCCCGCAGCCCCACGCCCCGAGCACAATGGAATCGTGGGCGTGCTTCACCCCGATGGACAGCACCTTGAGAATGCGCCGCCACATGGCCGGGCCTATCTCATTCCTCCTGCCGGCGGGAACTTTACCGGAGTTCACCGCCGGGCACGTGATGATTCCAACCGTATACGGTTCATCGAGAAGGCTTCCATCATCCGAGCGGAAGACCGGCACATCGGGAGAGTAGATTGCGTAATCGGTGTAGAGAGGGTCCCTGCGCGAGCGGTGAAACGCATACATTGCATTATCCCTGATGCAGGCGAAAAGGCCCGACGACCTGGCCAGGTATTCCTCCTGGGCCCTTGCGCCGCCTAGAAAACCGCCGCCGGGATCCGTTGCGGAAGCAAAATTGAGCACCGCCGGCCGAAACCCTTCGACGATCAGGCGATGCGCGGCCTCAAGGGTTGTAATGTTTTCGACTGAAATCTTCGTTTGATAGCTACCGGCAGCCGATTCTGCAAAAGGTTGGTCCGGGGGATAAGAAACCGTTCCATCGATTGATCGCCTGACAGACCGGGAAACGTTTACAACCCCGTCCGAAGACGTCCGGTATTCCCCGGACTCGGTGATCCGCACCGCCTGACGGCCGTACTCGGCAGCCAACTCCCTAGATATTCCGGTTACTGAAGTACTCAAACTTGTCTCCTCAAATCCGCTGAAGTAATATTTCATTTTAGCGCGGGAAGCGGGAAGCGGGAATCACTTTTCTCTGAGTGTGGAGTGAATACATGCCGATGCTGTTTGAAACCACGACGATAAAAAACATGTCCCTGACCAACCGGTTCGTCCGGTCGGCCACCTGGGAGGGAATGGCAAATGAGGATGGCGCATGCACCCCGGAGCTGACCGATCTCATGGTTCAACTTGCGAAGGGGGGCGTGGGACTGATCATTACAAGCCATGCGTATGTGAGCCTCCGAGGCCGGGCCAGACCCCGGCAGCTTGGTGTCTACAGCGACAAACTGGTGCCCGGACTGGCGATCATGTCCAAGGCCGTACACGATGCAGGCGGCAAAATCGCAGTCCAGTTGGCTCACGCGGGATGCCACGCGGACCCGCGCCTCATGGGGCAGACGCCGCTTGGACCGTCCAATCTGAAAGATCGAGGCATGCCCGATTGCCTTGAGATGACCGGTGATGACGTTCGGGCGGTTGCCGAGGATTTCGGACAGGCTGCATTCCGAGTCCGGGAAGCAGGGTTCGATGGAGTCCAGATACACGCCGCGCACGGCTATTTGCTGAGTGAGTTTCTTTCGCCGTTCTACAACAGGAGGAACGACCGATACGGAGGAAGCGTCGAAAACCGTGCAAGACTTCTCCTGGAAGTTACGCAGAATATCAGGGATTGTGTCGGGGAAGAATTTCCCGTGATGGTCAAGATGAACTCGGAAGATTTCGTCGCGGGTGGCCTCACGGTCGAAGAGATGACGACAGTCGCCTCATTTCTGGAAAAGGCCGGTATCGACGCCGTCGAGCTTAGCGGCGGGACCATATATTCGGGCGGCTGCGTGCCGGTCAGGCCGGGAAGCATCGATACCGAGGACAAGGAAGTCTATTACCTGGAAGCGGCAAGGAAGTTCAAGGAAAGGGTCGGGGTCCCTTTGATGCTCGTCGGCGGGATTCGCTCTTACGGGGTTGCGGAACGAATCGTAAAAGAAGGCATCGCGGACTACGTTTCAATGTGCCGTCCCTTTATCAGGGAACCAGGCCTGGTAAACCGCTGGATGTCCGGAGACACCGGCAAGTCAAAGTGTCTCTCGGATAACCTTTGTCATAAACAGGTTATAGCGGGCGAGGGTTATTACTGCGTCGATCAACAGCGCCATTCGGGAAAGCGTTCCGGGCGGCCATAAAGCAAGGCTGAGTCCGGGATCAGGGAGGATGCAAACTATGAGAGCACGGGCGAATGTTTCACGGGCTGTTGCCCGAAACATGCACATAGGAAAAAACAGTCGGCCCTGAGACGATCTCGCGTTTCGTCATTCCCGCAGCGTTCCGAAACTGGAATCCAGTGTCTTGGCTAAGACGCCGGAATGTCGAGCAATAGACCTAAAGAAGCTGGACCCCGGCTCAAAAACGCTGCCGGGGCGACGGTTATGACAATCTCTCGACCGGCCAAAAAACTGCCGCGTATGGCCCTTAATGTCAAAAATGCATTTGGGCAACAGCCAGTTCCCCCGTACCCACACTGAGGCTGTGTCGCAAAAGCGACATATTGCGTATTTCCCCCCTTTCACAAAGGGGGGCAGGGGGGATTTTGATTCTCCTGTTCTGTATAAGCCTGTAAAATCCCCCTTAATCCCCCTTTACAAAAGGGGGAAGCAGAATTGGCTCTGCCGGTTTTTTTGAAGCATTTCTGAATTGCGACACCGCCGCACTGCGGCGTGTGGGGGGTGCGGGGGAAACATTCCCTCGCACTTTCATAAATTTCATCCTCCCTGATAAAGTCTTGACGGCATATTGCCGCATCCCGTTTTCGTCAATAAACCACTTCCCATTTTCCGGAAGGCGTTCGCACTACCACGAGACGAGGCGGGAAGAGCGCGACAAAGGCCGCCTGGACGCATTCCTGCTGATCGTTGTCCGTGATCCGGGCGAGAGCTTCCGGATCGACCAGGTGGAAAAGATCGCCCGTTTTGTCGCGAACCACCACTTCGGGATTTCCGGTTATAACAAAGTCGAGTTTATCGGGAGGACCGGCGGCCATTCGAAGGCCTGCGGCATAGCTTTTATCCAGGCACTTGAGATTTTTAATCTCCGCAAGCGGGATCCCGGGGATGTTCCCAAGAATTTGATATGCGGCGGCAAAGTCCGGCTTTAAAGCCTCTTCCCGCTGCTTTACGAGCATTGTCAGGCTCTTCTTGTCTTCATCACTGAGTGTCGTTACCGGCGGATAGTGATGCCACGGCATGTCGGTCGCGAAATCCGCGACGAATTCCCTGTTGAAGACCGCGTGTCCGGTTACTTTCCTGTCATCCACACCCTCACCGCTTTGATTGGTTTCGCTTAGGCTTGCCGATGAATTTCCCGACTTCGTGACTTGATCCGTGACGGACGCCCAGCGGAGTTGCGCGCGATAGGATGCATTCTTATCCACGGGTTCGAATTCAATGCGGATATTATTTTTGCCTTTGCGCAACGCCGGTCCAAGCGATGAAGCCGGCACCCACACCGAGGCCGCGATTTCAAGGTCCTCGAAGAGAACGGGAACTTTTTCCTTCTCGACTTCCTTTTCCATTACCGGAGCGTTGTTAATGTAGACCGACGCCGTGCCCGGTACGGTTTCAACAAAGTTAGCCTTTGCCGGGTCTCCGACAAAAGGGGTGAACTTGAACTCCATATTGATGATTCCAGCCGTGACCAGTGAAGGCCATAACAGCAGCACTAAAAAAGCTATCCTGCGCATCGCTTTCTCCCTTTTCCCCACTCTCTGCTCCTCGCTCCTTGCTTCTCGTTCCCCGCTCCCCGCTTCCCTCCCAAATCAGGCCCCGGCGCTTTGGAGCGCCTCATCCAGGTGCGTCTGGGCCGAAATCATCTCATCTTCTATCCTTTGCAGAACATGCGGGGGAAGCTCCAGGGCCGGATTTTCCAGCACGGCGCGGAGCGCCTCGGCCTTCTGCGTCACCCGCGCAATATATTCCCGCCACCCGGGCTCGCCCTTCTCGATCTCGGCGGCCACTCCGGCCTGCTCGAAAGCCGTGGCCGTTATCCGGTCTCCGATCGCGGGGACCCGTGTATTGAAGCCGAATTTTTGTTTCAGGAGGGCGGCAAATTCCTCGCTGACGCTCTGTTCGCCATGTATTACGTAGACCCTCATCTTCGGATTTTTGAAATGGCTTACCCACTCGAGCAACGTGTTCCGGTCCGCATGGGCCGATAAGCCGCCTATCGTGAAAACCTTTGCCCGGACGATTACCCTTTCGCCCAGTATTTTCACCATGCGCGCCCCTTCGATGATATTTCTGCCAAGGGTGCCCGCCGCCTGGAATCCGACTATGACCAGCGAACATCCCGGCCGCCAGAGATTGTGTTTCAGGTGATGCCTGATCCTGCCCGCCGTGCACATGCCGTTTCCCGCTATTACGATGGCCGGGCCGGGATGATTGTTGATTTCCATCGATTCCATCGCCGTCCGGGTAAGCACAAGCTGTTCGAAATCGAACAGATCGTTGCCCAAGTCCATTTGGGCCCTTATTTCAGGGCTCTGGAACCGTTTCATGTTGCGGAAGATCGTCGTGGCCGCTATGGCAAGAGGGCTGTCCAGGTAGACGGGCATCGGCGGCGCCAGCTTTTCCCGGAAAAACTTGCCGAGCATGAAAAGGAGCTCCTGAGTCCTTTCCACCGCAAAAGCAGGGATGAGGACTTTTTCGCCGTGAGCATAGCTGTATTTTATTGCCTTTTGGAGTTCGAGTTCGCTTTCCGCAAGCGATTTGTGATTCCGGTCGCCGTAAGTGGACTCGATAAAAAGGGTATCCGCCTCCGTGAGGATTTGGGGATCTTCCAGCAGCATCTGTCCCTTATACCCGAGGTCGCCCGTAAAGACGGTTTTCGGACTGCTTTCCGGCGGACCGTCCCATATTTCCAGCAATGAGGCCCCGAGGATATGTCCGGAGTGGCGGAACCGGACGTTCAGGCCGGAATCGCTATGAAGAATTTTGTCCTGCTCCACCGGCTCGAAGAGGGAGAAACACGCCTCGGCGTCCGCAAGCCGGTAGAGCGGCTCGATTACCGGTTCTCCCCTGCGTTTATTTCTTTTCGTCTGCCATTCGGCCTCCATTTCCTGTATATGTGCCGAATCCAGGAGCAGTATTTTTGTAAGCTCGACCGTTGGAGCGCTGGCGTAAATTTTGCCTCGAAATCCGTCCCTGACCAGTCTGGGAATCCTGCCGGAATGATCGATGTGGGCGTGGGTCAGAAAGACGGCTTCGATCTCCGCCGGATTGAAACCCCAGCGGGCGCGGTTTAACGCTTCCATTTGACGGCCGCCCTGAAACAGGCCGCAGTCGACCAGGTATTTTCGGCCGTTATCGATGAGAAAGTTGGAGCCGGTCACGCAACGGGCGGCCCCGAGACAGGTAATCTGCATCAGGTGTATTCCTTCGGTTTTTCTATTAAAATTTTACGGGAAAAGAACGGGCTCCCGGTCTTTCGGCTTGCCCCCGGCGCAACGCGCGAACCATTGTCTTCTATTTGGTGATAATGGGCAATATATTTAAGAAGTTGAGATATATTCAATCGAATTGCCCCGGACTGTTTGTTCTTGACAAATCCCGATGGAGGGGAGAAACACAGACCGCCAAATAGTGGTCAATGCTTGCGGGCCGGCCGCGGTACAAAACAAGGAGTTCGAAGCCGCGTATGATGGTGACCGGGCTGATCGGGAGTGAATCCGGACGACGCTTACTCGAACAGGAAAGATTCCATACGCCTTCCTGTTCAAAGGAATTGCTATGGCAAACGAGAAAAAGAGCAAAGGCAAACTCATTGTATTCGGGATTATGTTCTGGTATCCGCTTGCGGGGGTGACCTGCCAATTCCTGCATTACCTGATCGGACTTCGGCGCCTCGGATGGGATGTCTACTACGTTGAGGACTCCAGCCGGTGGGTCTTTGACGTGAACGATTTCGAGTTGACGCCCGAGGCGGCCCCAAACATCGAGATGGTGGCCCCGGTGCTCGAACGGTACGGATTTTCCGGAAGATGGGTTTATCGCGGCTGCTACGAGGGCGGAAAGACCTACGGGATGAGCGAGTCCGACCTGGAGAGGCTCTACAAAGAGGCCGACGCGTTCCTCAACGTGACCGCGTCCCAGGAGATTCGCGAGGAGCATATGTCCATCCCCCGGAGGATTTTCGTGGAATCCGACCCCTTCCACGTGCAGGTAAAAGTGTTGGAGGGGGATACAAAGACTTTGAACGCACTTGCGGCGCACGATACGCATTTTTCTTTCGGGGAAAATCTCGGACAGCCCGACTGCGACCTGCCGATCGATTTTGTGTGCTGGCGCCCGACAAGGCAGCCGGTGCTCATGGATTTCTGGCAAAATCCTTTTCCTCCCGCGAAGGATTCAGTCTTCAGGACCGTGACGACTTGGAAAAACAAGGGCAAAGACCTGACTTTCCGGGGCGAAACATACTATTGGACAAAGGACCGCGAATTCATCAGGTTCATTGACCTGCCCCGGCTCAGAAATGTCGGTTTCGAGCTTGCAACGACGGTGGATGAGAAGACCCGGCAGTATCTTGTTGAAAATGGATGGGGAGTTACGCCCTCTTTTCCGATCTCCCGCAACATCGACGACTACCGGAAATATATCCAGGGCTCCAGGGGAGAGTTTACGGTCACAAAAGAACAGGTTGTGCGTCCAAGGACCGGCTGGTTCAGCGACCGGAGCGCCTCCTTCCTTGCCGCCGGCCGCCCCGTCATAACCCAGGAGACGGGATTCAGCAAATTTTTGCCGACCGGAAAAGGCCTTTTCGGGTTCCTGACCGTGGAAGAAATCCTCGCCGCCGTGGACACGATCCAAAGCGATTACGAAGGAAGCTGCCGCGCGGCGCTCGAAATCGCACGGGATTATTTCGAAGCCGAGAAAGTGCTGGGCAAATTGATGTCCGACGCCGGTCTCGGATAATGCCAGCCAGGGATAGCGTACTGAAAATTCTGCGATTTGGAAAATTACTAAAGCGAGGGGGATTGTTTGACGGGCTACTGCCCGGAACGTGCATATTGGAAAAAACTGCCGGCCCTGAGATAATCTCACATTTCGTCATTCCTACGGAAGTAGACGAGATTTAGTAGTAAAATCAATGAATCGATGAATTCCTCTCGTCATACTTCCATTCAACGGGGTGCAATCCGTTGCATGGGTGATTCCGGCGCATGAGGCTGTGTCGCATTTCAGAAATGCTTCGGAAAAACGGACAGAGCCGATTCTGCTTCCCCCTTTTGTAAAGGGGGATTGAGGGGGATTTTAAGGGCTTATACAGAACAGGAGAATCAAAATCCCCCCTGCCCCCCTTTGTGAAAGGGGGGAAATAGCAATATGTCGGCTTTGCGACCAGCCTCTTTCGCGGGGGGACAACGGTCTGTAACTGGGTATTGTTGCCTTGCAAGCGGGAATTTTCAAACCGGCCGTTGATTGTGATACAGCCTTATTCGCCGGGGTGACGACGACAAGCAGGTTATTCATAAACCCAATGGCCTGCCTGCTTATTCAGGTGCTTATGGGGCGCGCTCCCCACGCTTTTCGGATCAGTATTTCATTAGCAGAGTCGGGGCGCTTTTTTCCCCGCCCCGGATTTTTTCGCGCTTTTTGCTTTTTCGGCTTTGTACATCTTGTAGTTGATGCTATCGACCAGCGCCTGCCAGCTCGCTTCGATTATGTCGTGGGAGACCCCGACCGTGCCCCAGTTGTCCAGGCCGTCGGTCGATTCTATGAGCACGCGCACCCTTGCCGAAGTGCCGGGAAGGCCGGGCAAAACGCGCACTTTGTAGTCGATTAGCTCCATGTCCTTCAGTTCGGGATAGAACTTTTCGAGAGATTTTCGCAAGGCTTTATCCAGGGCATTCACCGGTCCGTTGCCAAGGGCCGCCGTATGTTCGAGCTGCCCTCCTACGCGGACCTGGATGGTTGCCTCGGCAACGGGCTCTTTGTCCTCGCTCTGCTTTTGATCGATAACCCGGAAGCTGCCGAGCTCGAAATACTTTTTGCTCCTTCCCATCATCCTGTTGATAAGAAGTTCGAAACTCGCCTCGGCCGCCTCGAATTGAAATCCCTGGTTTTCGAGGTCTTTGAGCTCCTCGAGGACCTGCATGGCCACCGGGTCGCTCTTCGCAAGCTTGAGCCCGAACTCGCGGGCCTTTCGCTTGATCGCGGAGCGTCCGGAAAGGTCCGATACGAGCACCCGGCGTTTATTGCCGACGAGGTTCGGATCTACGTGTTCGTATGTGGCCGGATTTTTTTCGACCGCGCTGATATGTATGCCTCCCTTGTGCGCGAAGGCGCACCGTCCGACAAAGGGCTGGTAGCGGTTGGACGCGACGTTTGCAAGTTCGAGAACGAAGCGGCTTGTCTGCCGCAATTTCCGGAGCTGCTCGGGGGCGAGGCAGGGGTGTCCCATTTTCAGGCAAAGGTTTGGTATGATGGAGCAAAGGTCCGCGTTACCGCATCTTTCCCCTATCCCATTGATCGTTCCCTGGACCTGGGAGGCTCCCATCTCAACCGCCGTCAGGGAGTTTGCCACGGCAAGGTCCGAGTCGTTATGCGCGTGGATTCCGAAGGCGACATCGGGAAAGGTTTCCCTGACCGCTTTTATGCCGGCCTGGATGAGGCTGGGAAGAGACCCTCCGTTCGTATCGCACAGAATCACGCATTCGGCGCCGGCTTCGATTGCCTTTGCCAGAGTTGCGAGGGCGAATTCAGATTCGGCGTTGAACCCATCGAAAAAATGCTCAGCGTCGTAGAACACCGTTTTGCCCTGCTGCCGCAAAAAGCCGATGCTGTCCGAGATGAGCTGAAGGTTGCGTTCGAGGCTCGTATGCAGGGCTTCCTTTACATGCACCGTCCAGCTTTTGCCGAAGATCGTGACCAGTTCGGTATTCGCTTCGAGCAGGGCCTTTAGATTCGGGTCGGAAGCGGCCGTCGAAGCCGGATGGTGTGTTGAGCCGAAAGCAGCGATTCTCGCATGCCTGAGATGATAGTTTCCGATCTCCCTGAAAAAATCCGCATCTTTCGGGTTCGATCCGGGCCAGCCTCCCTCGATGAAGTGAATGCCGACGTCATCGAGTTGCAGGGCTATGCGCACCTTATCTTCCGCCGACAGGCAAAAGTCCTCGGCCTGCGTTCCATCCCGGAGCGTGGTGTCATAAATTTTCACTTCCATGGCGGGTGCTCCCGATACTTTCAAAACTTTACAACCCCGGTAAGCAGTGCGGGGAGAAAGAGAGGCAGCGGCAGATTTTCTCGACCGGGTCAGTGAGAGGGGGATTGTCTGCGGCTATACGCGGTCAACTCCGAACAGGTGCGGCCGGCGGGTCTTCACCATTTCGGCGAGTCCCGCGCCGGCCCTTGTTTTCATTGCCTTTTTCCAATAGGTTGGAAATTGGTGTTCTCCGGAGATTTCTTCTCCAGCTCGAAGGCGTCGTGCAGGACCCTTACTGCCAGTTCGGCATACTTTTCGTCGATTACGCAGGAGACCTTTATCTCGGAGGTGGCAATCATCTTGATATTGATGTTTTCCCTGGAAAGAGTCTCGAACATTTTGGTCGCAACGCCGCTGTGGCTGCGCATTCCGAGGCCGATTATGGAAATTTTGGCAATCTCGGTATCGCCCAGCACCTTGCAGTCGCCCATTTCGGCGGCGATCGATTTCAGAATGTCGATCGTCTGATCGTAAGAGACATTGGGGACCGTAAAGGATATGTCGGCCTTGCCGGGTTCGCCGCTCGTGCCCTGGACGATGAGATCGACGTTTATATTGGCTGCCGCTATGGGCCGGAAAACCTTCGCGGCCACTCCCGGCTGATCGGGGATGTTCGTTATCGATACCCGGCTTTCGTGTTTGTTGCAGGTGACCCCTGAAACCACCACTTTTTCCATTGTTTCATCCTCCCGTGTCACGAGGGTGCCTGGAGCGTCGCTGAACGAGGAAAGCACCATGATGGGCACGCCGTATTTCATGCCGAATTCGACGGAGCGGGGATGGAGGACCTTCGCCCCCATGCTGGCCATCTCCAGCATTTCCTCGTAGCTTATTTTATCCAGTTTGCGCGCCTTCGAACATACGTTGGGATCGGCGGTGAACACGCCTTCCACGTCCGTGTATATTTCGCAGACGCTCGCTTCGAGCGTCGCGGCAAGGGCAACCGCGGTCGTATCCGACCCTCCCCGTCCCAGGGTGGTGATGTTGCCTTCATCATCATAGCCCTGGAACCCGGCCACGACGACTATTTTGCCTTCGCCCAGCTTTTCGAGTATGGGTTGGGTCTGTATCCAGCTTATGCGCGCCTGGCCGAACCGTCCGTCCGTCATGATCCCTGCCTGGTACCCCGTCATTGAGACGGCCTCGGAACCCATCGCTTTTACCGCAATGGAAAACAGGGCGATCGTAACCTGCTCGCCGGTTGCAAGCAAAACGTCCATCTCGCGGGGATCCGGACGGTCTATGATCTGGTGGCCGAGTTTTATGAGCCGGTCGGTTTCGCCTGCGCGCGCCGAAAGGACAACGACCAACTGGTCACCCGCGTTCTTTCGCGCCAGGACCCGTTTGGCCACCGCATTGATCCGTTCGGCGTCGGCAACCGAAGTTCCTCCGTATTTTTGCACGACAAGGGCCATCGTGTAAGTTCCTCCCGATTCCAGGTTGCCAAAAAAGAATGTTAGGCAAGTAACTAAAATGTTCGAAATTGTCCACAAAAAAGCAATATAGCGAGCAGCATAATCCGATCGGAAATATCTCCGGTTGACCATGCTGCTGACTGGACTTAAACTTGAGCGTTATGCACTCTGAGGATTAAACCTTGCGGTTTCCCCTTGCATGGAGGACCTCCATGAAGATTCTTCTCGTATACCCGCTGGTGTCCGAAACGTTCTGGAGCTTTAAACATGTGCTTAGAATCGTGCGAAGGAAAGCGGCTTTTCCTCCACTGGGGGCACTGACCGTTGCCGCGATGCTCCCGGCGTACTGGCAAAAAAAAATGGTCGATCTCAACGTGGGCGCGCTTGAAGACAAGGACCTGCTGTGGGCCGATTACGTCTTCATCAGCGCGATGATCGCCCAGAAGGACTCAGCCAGGCAGGTCGTCGATCGTTGCCGCGCGCTTGGAGTCAAGGTCGTAGGGGGAGGCCCTCTTTTCCGGGTATATCCGGAGGACTTCGCCGATCTGGACTGCCTGGTTTTCGGGGAAGCCGAGTCGATGATATCCGAACTTGCGAGCGACCTCGAAAAGGGGCGGATCGAAAAGGTCTATCGATCTTCGGCGCTGCCGCCTCTGAGCGGTGTTCCCGTTCCCCTGTGGGAACTCGTCGATCTTAACAGTTATGCGTCCTTATCCATCCAGTATTCCAGGGGATGTCCTTTCAACTGCGAATTTTGCGACGTGATCGTCATGAACGGGCGGGTCCCAAGGCTCAAGTCGAACCAGCAGGTGCTGGCCGAACTCGACGCGATCTATTCACGGGGCTGGCGCGGCTCGGTTTTCATTGTCGATGATAATTTCATCGGCAACAAGGAGAAGGTGAAAGGCCTTCTTAGAAGCATTATAGATTGGCAAAAAGGCCGGCTGCGGCGGTTGAACTTTTTTACGGAAGCTTCCGTAAATCTCGCCGAGGACCCGGAGCTGATGGACCTGATGGCGCAGGCCGGGTTCAACAAGGTGTTCCTCGGCCTGGAGACGCCCGTCGAAGAAGGTCTGAAAGAATGCGGCAAGGCGCAAAACCTCAAGCGCAGCCTCTCCGAATCGGTCTCGGTGATACATAACCACGGGCTTGCGGTCATGGGAGGGTTCATAATCGGCTTCGACAGCGATCCGCCGGACGTTTTCCAGAGGCAGGTAAACTTCATCCAGAAAAATGGAATCGTGACCGCCATGGTCGGGCTGCTTACCGCGATCCCGGGAACCCGGCTGCATTCGCGCCTTGAGAGCGAGGGAAGGATGCTTTTCAAGTCTTCCGGGAATAACACCGACATTGGCGGGGCGCTAAACTTCACCACCATGATGGACCGGACGAAAATAATAGAGGGCTACCGCTGGGTTATGAACTCGGTCTATTCTCCAGAAATGTATTATAACCGAATACTTACATTCCTTCGCACTTACCGTCCCAGGGCCAGGACTTACCTGCAGAACAGCGACCTGCAGACATTTATCCGCTCGCTCTGGTACCTGGGGGTCCTCGATAGTAAATCCAGAGCCTATTACTGGAAGCTTATGAAGAATTCGCTTTCCAATTACGGCGATTCTTTCAGCGAAGTGGTAGCCATGGCTATTTACGGTTATCACTTCCGAAAGCTTTTCTGGTCCCCCAAGTTTCCGGTAAAATGGGAAGAATGGCTAAGCGGCTTGTCCTTGTAGCATCGATGGCAGCGGCATAACAGCTATGCGGTTGCCGGACCGGTCCCTTGCGCGCATGGCGGGACGGTTAATCTAGATCCAGGGCGCAAACGCACACCATGCCCCGCCACCGGCGGTTCCCGCAATCAATTTCCCGAAAATCGATAATAAGAATGTTCTCAACCTGTGGCCTGGATTTCCCTGTAATGGTGAGCATCGATGCTGTGCTTGCGGATAAGCTGCCAGAACGCGCGCCGATGCTTGTTGGCAGCCCTGGCCGCCTCGGAAATATTGCCCTGGGCAAGGGAAAGCATCTGCTGAATGTAGCGTCTTTCTAAATCCACAACGAATCTCTCTTTGGCATCCTTAAGCGGTTCAAAAGGCGCCACCTCCGGAAGCCCGATATCGCAGGCATCGATCGTCTCCTTTTGCAAATGCGCTACAGCGCGTTCGATCACGTGCCCCAACTGCCTGACATTTCCGGGCCAGTCGTAAAAAAGGAGCTTCTGCACGGCTCGCGACGAAAAGCCCTTGACGCGTTTTTCGGACTCATGAAAATGCGCTCTCAGGAAGTGGGCGGCCAGAAGAGGGATGTCTTCGCGCCGTTTGCGCAATGGAGGAAGTCTGAGTTGGAGGACATTTATACGGTAATAGAGATCGGGGCGGAGTCTACCTGTAGCCAGGACCTCTTCCGGCCCCAGGCTGGAGGTCGCAATGATTCTCACGTCAGCCCGACATTCCTTCGTTGAGCCCAGTGGGCGATATGTTTTTTCCTGGAGGAAACGAAGCAGCTTGACCTGTGCAGAATGGGGCAAGCTATCGATTTCATCGAGGAAAAGGGAGCCGCCTTCCGCCGCGGCGATCAGACCTTTCTTGACTGCCCTGGCCCCGGTAAAAGCTCCGTTCTTATGTCCGAACAGCTCATTTTCGGCCAGTTCCGAAGGGATGGCGCCGCAGTTGATGGCTACCAGGGGTTTGTCCGCTCTATCACCCAGGCGATGGATCAGTCGAGCGCAAACTCCTTTACCTGTGCCGGTTTCCCCTGAGATCAGGACGCAGGAAGCACATTTCGCAATTCGCGGAATTTTATGGATTTCTTGCAAAAAAGCGGAGTTTTGGCCCACCATGCTTTTGGATATGAGTTCCCCCTGCCAATGTTCCACTCGATCCTCCTGCGGGTGGCCGTCTTTTTCTGAGCGGGAACGAGAGAGTATCGTCGTCCCTGAGTGCAAACTGAAGTCTTTCCCGGATTATCGACGGCCATGTAAGAGTCTGAAGACGATTTCAGCCCGATTGCGTCTTGAATAATGCACAATATTGAGTTGATGTTCTTAAATGTAAAGGGGGGATTATGGGGGGTATATATTAGGTATACATCCAGTCCAAAAACGGATATTTGTCCCAAATTATAGTATCTTGGGCGACAGGGAGCATATACTCGATCAGCCTGTCCTCTCGGCTCATATCCCAATCGGAGGGACGATTTTCCGCATTCCTGCGATCACCTCCTCGATGAGCACTCTCAGTTCAACTCCCAGCAAAGCAGCCCCTTTCTCTATCACTTCCCGGTCAACCCCAGCCGCAAAGCTTTTTTGCTTCCATTTTTTTTGTACTGATTTGGCGTCCATGTCCGTCACGCTCTTTGAAGGCCGGACCAGGGCGCAGGCAGTTACAAAACCAACCAACTCATCGACCGTATAGAGAGTTTTTTCGAGCGTGGTTTTCGGTTCAACATCCGTGAATAGACCCCAGCCGTGCGATATGATCGCTCGAATGTATTCCGCCGGCCAGCCGCGTTCATCGAGCAGCGCGCGTGTCTTCACGCAGTGCTGCTCCGGGAACTGCTCATAGTCGAGATCGTGAACCAGCCCGATAATTCCCCACTCTTCCGGATCACCACCGGCTTTTTCGGCCATGTGGCGCATAACCGCCTCGACGGCCAGCGCATGATTGATTAAAGATTCGCTCTTATTGAACTCGTTTAGAAGCGCCCAAGCTTCTTCTCTGGTCGGAACACGTACGGTCATAGCAGCCCTCACTGATAGGGACCGGTACGGAGCCCGGCCCGACTTCGCGATTTCGAAAGTTTCCAAACAACCCGGTTTGGAGGGGCTTTTGCGAATAAAATACCACAGCTTTCGGTTTAATGGCAATTCTGTCTATATTGCCCGTCAAGATGCATTGGTTCATTCAGTTTTCCTCCTCTTCGTCGGAATCAGCCATCCCGATACATTTCTTGATTTTTTCAACTTGGGATGGGATCTTTATCAGGTATTAATATATGCAGGAGGGGATTGTTCAAAACCGAGCGGAATTCTCCATGGCTTTCCGGTGGACTTGCGGTTACTTCTGCAGTGGCGGTATCAGTCAATTGGAATCTGCTTGGATCAAGAGCGAGGTCAGAATGGGCAAAAGCAGGCTTGAAGCATTTAGCGATGGCGTGATCGCCATTATCATCACCATTATGGTGTTGGAGCTAAAGGTGCCAAGAGGCGAGAATATCGATGCTCTTGCGCCATTGATCCCAGTTTTTTTAAACTATGTACTGAGTTTCATCTACGTCGGGATTTATTGGAACAACCACCACCATATGCTGCATACATCTCAAAAGGTAACTGGACCGATGCTTTGGGCCAACCTCCATCTATTGTTCTGGCTATCGCTGTTCCCTTTCGCCACGGGTTGGATGGGAGAAAACAACTTCGCCGCGGCGCCATCGGCCTTTTATGGTGTAATTCTGCTAATGGCTGCTTTGTCATACTGGATACTGCAACAAATCATCATTACGTCGCAAGGTCGCGAATCCCTCTTAAAGAAAGCCATCGGCAGTGACTGGAAAGGAAAGATATCGCCCCTAATCTACCTTATTGCCATCCCTACGGCGTTTTGGTCGCACTGGATCTCCCAAGGCCTATATGTACTGGTCGCACTGGTTTGGCTCGTGCCGGATCGACGCATCGAAAAAATTCTTGCCGGCGAAGAAAATTAACCCCACTTTCAGGGGAACCACCATCCTTTTTGGTCCACGACTCTCCTGAAATTGCCCAAAGTGGTCTGATGGGCATTTTTCAATTCAAGTTTTTGAGTGTGGATGCCGAATGATTTGACTGCCTGACTCATGGCCGTTTTTTGATCTAATCAAAAGTACTGTCCTGTTCAGAGCCGAATACCACTTTCACCTTATTGTATTCCAGTGCCAAAGTAGATGAGATGTAGCGCAACCAAGCCACCCTTTCAGCCAGGAGCAAATGATTAAAAAAATGCAAAGACCCGTCGGCCGGTGTGCTGTTTTCACTTCGCAGGAGAAACTTATGACCAAACAAAGCGTCAGAATTTTTGTTTCCGTAGTTTTTCTCGCATTTCTTTTTTCAACTTGCATTATGGAGGTCGTAGGAGCCGCCCAAGAAGAGATCTTAATGGGGTACGTAGTGAAGCAAGGAAAGCGATTTGTGATCGAAGCCGACGATGGAGACTATATAGTGATAGGGAAGGACGTCTCGAAACTGGTCGACAAACTGGTTGAAGCTACCGGAATCATAACCCAGAGCGACAAAGAAGACATAATCATTGTGAGATCGATCGAAGACATACAGAATACCGTACCGGAATAAAGGACGGTAAAGTACGCACAAGCACCAATCCCATTTTTAATAGAATTCTCTCAACAATTTGTAACTTCTCCAGTCTTATTTCTATTTCCCAGCATTCCGGGATTACGGCTCCCCTTAATTGAGCATACCTCCGAGCTTAGTGAGTGGGTAATCGATGTTGAAGTTACTCTGTTTTCCAGTTCCTGGTTGTTTCATCACCTTCATAAAACATCATCAAAGCTAACTCACAGAGGGATTCTTTACTCGCCACGAGAATACCCTGAATAATCGTTCGCGACTGATAATTATATTGCAGATTGTCCCATATGGTGCTATGAAATCGGGCAGGAGATAAACGCAAAAAATTAAATCCAACCCCTGAAGTGATCGAAATGTCAGTTCCGTAACTGCTTCCCATTCAAACGTGCACGGATTGGACAATCCGTTCGACGAGGCATTTTCGGGGCCTGGTCTTTTGAAGAATATGTAAGGAGTATTTTTGTGGCTCAAATGCCGATCCCGACTTACGAACAATTGAAGCGAAAAGTTCAGAAACTGGAAAAAGAAGCTCTTAGGCGTAAGCAGGCTGACGAGGTGCTGAGAAAGAGCGAAGAGCGGTACCGGATGATTTTTAATTACTCGCCGCTGGGAATCGTCCATTTTGACAGCATCGGAATGACCTTAGACTGCAATGAATGTTTTCTCGAAATCATGGGCGCCCCGAAGGAAAAACTCATCGGATTCAACATGGTCGAGTCCTTGAGAGACGAAAAGATGCGGTCGGCGGCTATTGCCGGCCTTTCGGGAAAACCTAACTATTTCGAAGGCGATTATCGATCCGTGAATGGAAATAAGGTCACACCTCTCAGGGCCATGTTCAGCCGCATAACCAGCGAGGACGGGACGTTTTCGGGCGCGGTTGGACTTTTTGAGGATATTACGGAGCGAAAGAAGTCCGAGGAAGCGCTGAGGGAGTCGCAGGAGTTTCTGGGCAAAATAGTGAACTCGATCAACGACCCCATATTCGTCAAGGACAGACAGCACCGCCTGATACTGGTCAACGACGCTGAGTGTGCTCTGGCCGGCCTGGAGCGCAAGGACCTTATCGGTAGAACCGATTATGACTTCTTCCCCAAAGAGCAGGTCGATATTTTCTGGCAAAAGGATGAAATTGTTTTCGAAACGGGGGAAGAAAATGAAAACGAGGAAGAGATAACGGATGCTCTTGGGCGCACACGTACTATAGTCACAAAGAAAACTCTCTACACGGACAAAGCCGAAGATAAATTTATAGTAGGCGTCATAAGGGACATAACCGAGCGTAAAGAGGCTGAATTGGCCTTACAGGCAGCTCACCAGGGACTTCAGGACATTCTTGAATTCCTTCCTGACGCCACCTTTATCGTCGACCCGGAAAAGAAGGTAATATATTGGAACCGCGCGATGGAGGAGTTAAGCGGTCTAAAGAAACAGGACATACTTGGACAAACCGATTACGCATACGCCATCCCGTTCTATGGTGAAAGAAGGCCCTTGCTTATCGATCATGTGATGGGCGAAAACCCCGAGATCGAAAAAAGTTACGACTATATTCAAAGGAAAGGAACGACTTTATACGGGGAAGCTTTTGTTGCTGGGGCTTATCGGGGGAAAGGCGCATATCTGTGGGCGACGGCCGCTCCGCTTTTGGGTAGAGACGGGAATATAATTGGTATCGTTCAATCTATGCGGGACATTTCGGATCGCAAAAGAGCCGAACAGGAACTTCGGCAAATTCCCTCAAAGCTCATCTCCGTTCAGGAGGAAGAAAGGAAAAGGCTTGCTTCCGAACTCCACGACAGCATCGGACAAACTCTTGCTGCTGTCAAGTTTTGGGTGGAGATGGCCTTGAAGCTCAGGGATGAAAATGATTGCAATGCTGTCTTAACCCACTTGGAAAAGTTTGTTCCGATCCTCCAGCGGTCGATCCAGGAAACCAGAAGTATCTACATGGGCTTGCGACCCTCGATGCTGGACAATGAGGGGCTTTTGGCAACGCTTGAGTGGCTGCGTGGGGAATGCATGAAATTATATCCCGAACGCCACATTAAGCTTGATGCTGGAATTGCAGAAGAAGAGGTGCCGGAAAGCCTGAAGGTAAATATCTTTAGAATTGTCCAGGAGGCACTGAACAATATAGCCAAGCACAGCAAAGCTGACCGGGTTGACGTTTCGCTCTCAAAGATTGGGAGTGGGATCGAGTTGGTCGTTTCAGATGATGGTGCAGGCATGGATTTGAAACTAATTCTCCAGACCAGCACGGCCAGGAGTCTTGGCCTTACCAGCATGAGAGAAAGGGCTGAATTGACTGGGGGAAGCTTCTCAATCGAGTCCACTCTTGGTGAAGGTACGACTATCCGAGCCTTCTGGCCAATTGAAGCCGAGGATCAACCTCAGAAAGGCGGAATCACTTCAAAGCCAGCGGTATCAAATCGTTAGCCATATACCCCTGAAGAAGTTGTTACTCCCTTCTGAACACTGACTTCACCAGGCTGTAATCTGAAATTCAAAAGTGTAGTAAAGCACACTCATTGCTGTCGGTGAAAGCCTGCAATCGAGTCCTATCCTCACCTCATATCTCAATGCTCAAGACTATTTCGAGTGTTGGCATGTTCATTGCCTAACTATCAACGATTCGGGTTTGCCCGTTAGACCGAGACCCGGGGTAATATCTGCGTTTAATGAAATCGCTCAGGTAGATACGCCGTTAAGTATCTCTCATGATTCAGAATGCTACAGACTGTGTAGTCTACGAGGATTACCGTTGTCACCACAGGCGTTAACGGCATGAGGGGACCAGTACAATCACAGGCCTTCGCACGCACCATTACAGCGGATAGCCTGCGGTCAAGCCAGACTGAAACTGCCTTTTTCTACCCGTACCCGTTCGTTAGCTCAGAGGATAGATATGGGGGGTTTATGATAGGGCTACAGGTGGACGTGCACGCAAGAGGTGAATTATGAGCAAAATCTACGATGCGCTGCAACAAGTCCATAGACAAAAGAAAAGGAGCTGGAAGAGCTTTGAGGTTACCGTTTTCCAAAACCTTGTCAATCCTGAAGAGGTGGAGATGTGCCAAGAGATGCTCAATCTCTACAAGGTTATCGATGCTATGCTGCCGGACATGAGCAACCGTGTGCTCCAGTTCGTCGGAACCCGCCCGGGTGAGGGGACATCAACTATTGTAAGGGAATTCGCAAAAATTGCAGCGGAGCAGATTGGTCATAGGGTGCTGCTGGTGGATGCGGACCGGTTCGAGGGGACGCAGTCAAAGTTCTATTCAGTCGAATCGCAATATAGCTGGGTCCAGGCCCTCCAGGAATCCGCGGACGTGGAGCGTGCCATTCACCCGGTGAATGGTTCAAGTTTATTTGTATCCCCGGCGTCCAGCTCTGGTGCTCCCACGCCGGAGCTTTTCAATTCGCCACGGTTCAATGAATTCTGGGCGAACCTGAAGCTCAATTTTGATTTAGTTCTTATCGATTCTTTGCCGCTTACTATCTCACCCGATGCTTTGGCCATAGCGTCGAAGGTGGATGGAATAATTCTGGTTTTGGAGTCGGAAAAGACCAGATGGCGGACAGCCAGACATGAGAGAGATAGAATAAAGATGGTCGGAGGGAACATCCTGGGGATCGTGTTTAACAAGAGACGCTATTATATACCCCAATTTATCTACAAATACCTGTAGGCCGGCAGAACAAAAGGCCCCAGCTTGCTATTCCGGAATTGGTCCCCCGGAGATGGCCGGGAACTCATTTTTAATCCATCAAGTCCAGCACCGGGCTACCGAGCGTGCCACACTAAGCAGAAAAGCATCTCGGCCATAAGCGGCCACAAGAGACAGTCCAACGGGGACACCTCTGACATTCCCCAGGGGCAACGTGACTTGAGGAAGACGTCCGATACCGGCAATGGAGGTAAGGGACAGGGTGCGGGGGTAATAAGAACTCAGGGAGCCGGGGCTTCTGGCTTTATCTTCCAGCGTCCCTTTTTCCGGGGCAGGCGTTGGCGTGGTGGGCAGGCACAAAATATTATCGGGTCCAAGGAAGGCATTGAGGCGCCGCCGATAGTCCTCCCTGCGGCGATTGGCAGGCTCAATCTTTCGTCGGTCAAGATTGCGTGTTAACTCGAAATTGTTTTGGGTACGCGGTCCAAAGGCAGGTCTCCTCGCTTCCACCCAACTCCCCAAGGAACTCCAAATTTCTGCCCACTGAAGAGTGCAGAAAGTATCAAACCAAGGAGTGAGTCCAGCATCTGAAACCTCCCTGTCGATTTCTCGAATAGAAGTTCCCTGCACCTTACAGCCTAAAAATTCTCGAATCGACTGCAATAGCTCGGAGAAGGCTTGTTGCACCTCGGCATCACACAGGGTCATTATCTCCTGGAATACATATATGGTCCCCACAGATGTCCGCGTTGGGACCGGAAAGGAGAGCAAAGACTCTGCGACTTTCGTCAATGCATCAATCGTATAGGCCAGAATTCCGACTGTGTCGAAAGTGGGCGCAAAGGGCATCACACCGGCTACTGAGATAAAACCATGGGATGGGCGCATACCATAAATCCCGCAATTGCCGGCCGGGACTCGCACCGAGCCACCGGTGTCCGTGCCCAGGGCAAAATCCGCCAATCCGCAGGCCACCGCTGACGCTGAGCCGCTGGAGGAGCCTCCCGGGACCCTGTCAGGCGCTCGGGGGTTTAAAGGCGTGCCGTAGAAGAAATTCTCGCCGTCCAGACTGAAGGCCAGTTCGTCACAGACGGCCTTGCCGATGCAGGTTGCTCCCGCAGCAAGAAGCCGGTCAAGACAGACAGCGTTGACTACGGCAGGAGAATGGCTTTTGGCCCAGTCGGGGTTTCCGCACCCCGTCACATACCCCTGGACGTCTATCAAGTCCTTGACCACGAAGCAAAGACCATCCAGAGGTCCGGACTCTGTGGGCTCAATCTTAAGCATTCGGACAAATGCCCCGGATTCCGCCGCGGTGATTTCGTGTGAATCTGGCATGACAGCTCCCATCGGTTTATTCACGGGAATAATCATACCGACGGCAAAAGGAAAGTCTAACCAGTCCTTTACTTCCCTATGGATCATGGCAACGTAAAGAAGTTTCGCTTTGATTTACCGGCCATCATCAAAGGGGACATTCCATTGCGCGCCAAATACAAAAACGAGCGATGACTCGGTACCCAATTCCACGCCCTTAAAAATGGTGTGAGAGTGGCAATTTTTGTCACTTCAATCAAGTTCCGACGGACGGTTGCCTTTATCGAGAGGTATTCCTGCTTCGATCAAACGGTGAGGGCGACCGCTCCTGAACCGTATGCGGATTCACAGGTCTTGCCTCATTTACTGGCATTCCTCTTGCACTTTGGCTCTTAAACTCGACGGAATCATTCAAACACTGATCTCTCCGGCGCCTGGGATATCAGCGCAGCACTTAAGGAGGTTATTTCAGATGCGCAGAGCGAAAAACATCGGCCTTTTTTTATTGGCAATTTTGCTGGCGCCAGCGAGCACTCTATACACTAAGAGCATTACTATCTCACCGGCCAACGCGTCCGTGAGCGGCCCCGATGCGGCAGCGGCTGCTCTCGGCATTCCGGCGGCCGACACGACCGCAACGGCCGATTATTCCGCAACCACAGCTCCGATTCCCTATCCTGTGAGCAGCCATCCACGGCTTTGGATCACTACGAAAGACTTGCCTCGCCTGCGAAGCTGGGCCACGGCAAGCAACCCGATTTATGAAAAAGGAATGCGGCCATTGCTGAACGAGGCCCTTTCCATCTATAAAACTCAGTTCTTTCCCAATGGCGTGGCCAATCATAATTATCCCGACCCGGGCGACGTCCAGGGTTACAACGGCTATCTAACCGAACAGTACGGCATTGTGTTGGCATTTAACTCTTTGATCGACCCCAACCCCACAGCGCGCGTCCAGTATGCGCAGTATGCCCGCAACTTGTTGATGCACGCCATGGAACAAGCAGCCCTGGGCCATCTCGCCGGCGCGCCTTTCCGCGATCCGGCGTTTGCGGTATACAACCGCGCCAACGGATCAGGGGAGCAGTGGCCGCTCATCGTGGACTGGATCTACGACGCCGAGGACTCCGGCGGCAATCCGGTTCTTACTCACAGTGACAAGGCGACCATACGCAGTGTCTTCATGATGTGGGCCAAGGATTGTTTGAACGCTTCCACCACGGGCGGCGATCATCCATCTCCCGTGGGCGTCATGAACGATCCGTCGCTTCTGCCCAATAATCTGCCATACCGGATGGCAGCCAACAATTATTATCTGGGACATGCCCGCCTGCTGACAATGATGGCTTTATGCATCGATCCTGAAGACGACCCACCGGTCAACGGCAAAGCAGCCGCGTCCCGGTTGGGAAACACGTTGCGGAGCTACATTTTGGACGCAAATGGAGCGTGGCTGTACCAGGAATTTGCAATGTTCGGCGACCCGTCCACAGTGGCCGGCGCATATAACCTTGCCGGCAAAGGCGCCGGCTTTGGTTTGGCCAGCGGAGGTCTGCCGCCCGAAGGAATGCTCTATGGTCATTCCTTTGCTTTTATCCTTGGACAGTTGCTGGCGCTCCATACCGCCGGTTTCAACAATGTCAACTACTCCGGCCCGCAGATCAAGTTGATCGGCGCACCCATCTGGGACCGATTCGTTACCGGATACATCTCATCGTTGACCCCCACAGCAAAAATTTTCTCCGCTCAGCCCTGGTTGGGTCCGGTATATCAATATGGCAGCTACGGCGATCTATTGCGCCTGTGGGTGACGCCGGACTTCATGCAGCCATTCGCTCTTCTGGCGCTGTTGGACCAGCAAAACGGCAAAACCGGCAATCTGAACGCCGCTCGCTGGTTGGCGATCAATGCAACCGAGGGTGGTGCCGGCGCACTGTCCTCGCGCATTACCTCACCTTGGAGCTATAGTTCCACGGCCTCGATCCTCTATTATCTGCTGCTCGATCCAGCCGCACCAAAAGCCACCGATCCCAGACCGGCGTTTCCGACCGTATTCTATGACCGGCCGGCCGGCAGAATCGTGGCCCACACCGATTGGAGTTCAAACAACACGATGTTCGACTACCGCGCAAGTTGGATCTCCATCAACCACCAGTTGGGCGATGGCGGGCAGTTCGAGTTCTACCGCAAGGGTGAATGGCTCACTAAGGAAATGAGCAACTATGACAACAACTGTCTCGGAATGACCACAACGTACCACAACACCCTCGCGTTGCAGAATTGGTCCCCCAATGGTAAGCCGGATCTCCAATGGTATGAAGAGGGGGAGTGGGCTAATGGCAGCCAGTGGATGGAAGGAGCCGATGCCGGCGACCCTAAGACCATCACGAGCACCGGTCCAAACTACGTTTACGCGACCAGTAATTTAACCAATCTTTTCAATCGATTCAAAAATCCCTGGTCCCCCGGCAGCGGTGCGAACGACATTACCGAGGCCACCCGCTCGATCATATGGCTCAACAAGGACTACATCGTGATCTACGACCGCGCCACCTCAATCCACTCCGGGCTGTTCAAGCGCTTCAATCTGTGCCTGGTCAATAATCCGGCCATCAGCGGCACTACATCCATAGAAACGATGGACAGCGGGCAGCGGTTATTCGTACAAACGCTCCTGCCCCACAACCCTGTCATTACCGCGGACCTGGCCGTTGATAATCTGAACCCCGCAGCTCAACTGGAGCCGACGAAATTCATCCTTACTGTGGAAGACCGGACAAAGCCGGCCGATGTCCGTTTCCTGCATGTGCTGCAGGGCGCCGATCCCGATCAGCCTATGGCCAAGGCCACCCGCCTGTGGAATTCGGGCGGAACGGCCTTTGACGGCGCCGCATTCGGCACTGTAGCAGTTTATTTTCCGGTGAGCGGTAATGGAGCTTTCACAAGAACTACCTTGCCGACTCCAGCAGGTGTGAACACTGTTCTTGTAACCGGACTGGCTGCCAAAGCACCTTATCTAACGAACATTCAAGCTAACGGTGGCGGCCATGTCATTAGCATTGCTCAGGGAGGCGCCGGACCTGCCACAGATGGGGCCGGAGTACTGAAACTGACGTTCTGATGCGCCTCCGTATAGCTCTATGTGGCGTTATGGAGGGGGCCGGTTATTTGATTAATATATTAGTATCATTGTCGTTATGCACCGCGGTATGAATAGGGTTCCGTTCACTGGCAAGCTGTGGCAACGTTCTTATACGGATTTCGTATTAAAACACTCTACTTTAGATAATCTCTCCCTCGCCATAAGTTCTCTAAACCTCGCCCTTTTTTTAGGTGTCCGGTTTGTCATGTTTGCACAGCGATGGTCCCTTCGAGGCGGGCTGCCTGGATCGACAGATATGACGGTCCTCGCGATCGGCATCGAAAACGACGATGCCGACTTGCGCCGGCGGGAAATGTGCTCCCTGTTATTTGAATAATTGCATGTATTCCATAAACAAATACGTCTTCCCACGCTTTCCACCGGTGATTTCTTTCAGTATGCCGAGTTGCTCCAGATCGGCAACCAGCTTGTAAGCTGATGCCGGTGAGATAGATACTATTTCCCCCGCCTTGGCCGCATCAATCAATGGCTGTTGGTACAAATAATTAACAACCGTCCGTGCATTTGCCGTTCTACTGCCAAGGCTTCGTATCTTAACCTCAACCTCCTTTTGCAGCTTGAGAATATTATCAAACGTCTTTATGCCGCTCTTTGCGGTTTCAATGATTCCTACCAGAAAGAACCTAAACCATTGAAGTAGATCGTTCTTTTCTCTGACTCGCATCAGGTTATCGTAATAATGCGTGCGGTTGCGCTCAAAAAAATCTGAGAGATACAGTACAGGCCTCTTTAATATACCCTTACTGACAAGATATAGGGTAATTAGCAACCGCCCAACCCGACCGTTGCCGTCCTGGAATGGATGTATGGTTTCGAACTGGTAATGCACCAAAGCAATTTTTAATAACTCTGGGAAATAATCCGAATCATTATGAACAAATTGCTCGACGTCGCCCATTAATTCCCCGATCGAATGGTGTACAGGCGGGACAAACACTGCGTCGTTGATCGTTGCCCCTCCAATCCAGTTTTGGCTTCGCCTGAATTCACCAGGCTGCTTGTGTTTCCCGCGTACCCCTTGAAGCAATTTTTTGTGAGCTTCCCGAATTAGCCGCGCGGAAAAGGGTAATGTCTCCAATTTTGTAATCGCTTCATTTATAGCCGCCACATAGTTTTGAACTTCTTCCCAGTCATCTCTTTTGTTGAGAGGAACGTCCTCTTTCTCAAGAAGCGCCTCTTCCATGTTTGTCTGTGTACCTTCAATTTTGCTTGATTGGGTAGCCTCCTTCAACACATGCATGCGGATGAACAGATCGATGTTCGGAATATAGTCCGAATACATGTCCAGCCTCCCCAAATGCCGATCAGCCTGCCCAAGCAACTGAATCAACTCCATGTTGTCCAGCGCCCAAGCGCGGTTGATGGGACTCGGCTGAAAGCTTTTGTATAGATCTTGTTGAACGTAGTGGCCTGACTGGAATTTTTTCATAGGAGCCTCCCACCCGGGAAACTAAAATAAAATGCAGCGTTGTTTTAGATTTTAAACAAAAACTAAAATAAGGCAACGGGTTATTTCAGTTGCCTCGCAAATATGTCGCGCCAGCCAGAACCATGCAGCGATTACTGAAAGTCATTCGTTTTCGATTTAGAGACGTTTTGAGCCAGAACGACTCGCGGATAAAACTGGACAGATCGAGGGCAAAAATCGTTTCACCCTGAATTGATGATAAGGGCATGGACAGGGAGAATCCTGTTTCTCGTAAAACTGGAGACGGCGATGGGATTTGAACCCGCGACCTGCTGATTACGAATCAGTAATTGGCCAAAAATCATAAGTAGGACAGAGTAAGCAAAAGTAGGTTATCTGGATGAAATTTAACGATTAAATTAACTTTTCCCTTCCGCTGATTTTCACCATTGTTACCGGTCTTTTCCGATGCTTTGGGGCGTTTTTTGGCAAAATTTTGGCAAAACTTTTCAGGCCATAAATTCCCATCAGATCAAGGGATAGCCGACCGAGTGGTCTGGTTTTTGGCAAGCAGCAAAGCTGTTAGAGTCAGATCGGCATTCTGGCGACTTGTTCAAAGGACCGCCGCCGTTCTCACGGAGATAGTTACTCAGTATCGCAGGCGTGAAAAGCCATGGATCAGCGATACTCCCAGATTTTTTCATAGCCAGCATACATCCACGAATTCCAGATACATCCCAAAACTTCTCCATCGGGTTGTCCAGCCCAAGCCTGGATTATGCGTGAACATGCCTGAGAATTATGCTGCGTTCATCCCAACCATCTGATATTATGTCACAAATGTGTCGGAGGAGGGAGAATCAGCATGCGTGTAGTTGGTGACAAACAAACAGGGACCATAAGGCCGGAATTTGACCACTCCATCAGCATTGATTTTCAGGGCGCAAAGATCACCAGCGATACCGGTTTTCTTCTCATGAGGGAGATCGATCAGAGTTTCAACGTCCGCGTCACGTTCCAAACATGATTGTCGAGGTCAAGGATATCCCGTATACATTCAACATGAAAAAGGTGGAAAGTTCGGTAGCCAATATACTGAATGGAAGGCCCGTCGCCAATCGGGATGCCCTTGTAAACCCCGAAGCCCTGGATTTTTATGAAGAGTTTGCGCGCAAGCTTGCGGATTGAGATCCTCCGAAATGGATGATCCGGCATGATTGAGGAGCAGTCGTATGGGAGTCGTGAAAGCGCAGCACGTGGAAATACAAAAGGAATCGACCCTTGAGAGGTTCGGCCTCGGGCTGGCGGCCTGGAGCGAGAAATGGTTCCCTGAGGCCTGGGTATTCGCACTGATCGGAATCGTTTTCGTGTTCTGTTTCGGCATGATTATAGGTGAAAGCCCTTCCAAATTGGCCATGTCCGGGGGTGCGAAGTTTTGGACTCTGATCCCCTTCACCATGCAGATGGCCATGATAATTATCGGGGGATACGTAGTGGCATCGACCCCGATCGTGTACGCGCTCATCCGCAGAGTCGCGCTAATCCCGAAAAACGGCAGGACGGCTATAGCCTGCATCGCATTTTTCTCCATGACGACATCTCTCATATCCTGGGGGCTAAGCCTCATTTTTAGCGGCTTGCTCGTCCGTGAGATGACGCGGCGACTTGACAACATGGACTACCGGGCAGCCGGGGCCGCGGCATACCTTGGTCTAGGCGCGGTATGGGCGCTGGGTCTCTCATCGTCAGCGGCCATGATGATGGCCTCCAAGGACTCCATTCCCAAGGAGCTGTTCGAAATCAGCGGGCTCATTCCTCTGACACATACACTGTTCATATGGGGAAATCTAATAACCATAATAGTCCTCATTGCCGTATCGACCACGATTGCCTATCTGGCCGCTCCCGGCCCCAATCGGGCAAAAAGCGCAAAAGATTTTGGCCTGTCTTTCGAACAGCTCGATATGAGCATCGAACCGAGGCAGAAGCCCGGTGAATGGCTCGAATACAGCCCGCTTTTAATCATAATCGTAGGAGCGATCCTGGTTTATTATCTGGTAAACGTATTCCGGACTTCATCCACGGGTGCACTCGCGGCTCTGGACTTGCCCATTTACAACCTGATTTTCATTACCGTGGGAATGATTTTGCACTGGAGGCCGAAAAGATTTCTGAAAGCCGTAGCCCAGGCGGTTCCAGCCACCGGCGGAGTACTGATTCAGTTTCCTTTCTACGCGGTTATTTTCGGAATGATAGTCGGGACCGCCCTTAACGGATGGCTGACCGACCTGTTCTACAAGGTAACGACCCAAGGCACTTACCCGATTCTGGTGGCCCTGTATTCAGCCGTCTTAGGGGTATTCATTCCATCCGGCGGGTCGAAATGGGTCGTGGAGGCCCCCTATGTCCTTCAGGCCGCCAACATGCACCATGTAAACCTCGGCTGGGTCACCCAGATCTACAATGCGGCCGAGGCACTGCCCAATCTGCTGAACCCCTTCTGGATGCTCCCCCTTCTAGGACTGTTGCGAGTAAAGGCAAGAGATCTGATCGGGTATACGGTGCTACAGATGTTCGTAAACATTCCCCTGGTCTTTTTCCTGTGCTGGCTCTTCGCCCAGATCATACCCTATGTCCCTCCGATGAAATGATCACCTGCATGGCTTCGGGACAGCCAGCACGGTATCCTCTTCCTTACTGCGCAAACAATTCTCTGTTGAATTTAGTGACTTAACATGATCTTACGCTCACGTTTTGAGGACAATCACCATGAACAAAAACGACGCAGTTGAACAGAATTTAGCGGGGTACGAAGTAGACAGGTCTCACTACGATTATGATGCGATTACCCGTTTGAATTATTCTCAAGGAGTATGGGAAAAGATGTACCCTCTCAGTTGCCAGGTGGAAGATATAACCGGTTGCATTAATGACTTCTGCATTTACTGGATTTACTTTTGGCCTTCGCCGATCCAAAGCCCGCCGATTAAAGTTGCAAATTATCCAGCGCAAGCAGGCTCAGACTATGAACTGACGGCAGTTTTGCAAATATCAACACCCGATTCACAGTTCCGTACAAGCATTAATGAGCCGTCCGCCCGGAACTTCATTGATTACCTCAAGGACTTGGATCAACGGAGTAAAGGTTACCGTCCTGACCAAAGGCCTATGCCCTGAAAAACTGTCCGACAAGGCTATTTACGGCTATGAAAACTGGTATGGTATCACTCTCGTCTCCCTCGATCCCGCTTTCCAGCAGCAATACGAGCCTTTTGCGGCACCCGTTGCGGATCGTATTCGGAGCCTGAAAACGCTCCAGGAGAAGGGAATGAAGACATGGGTGAGCATTGAACCTTACCCAACACCAAACATCGTCGCACAGGATCTGCGAGCCTTATTGCATGAGGTCTCGTTCACCAATGCCATAATCTTTGGGAAAATGAATTACAACCGGCTCGTCGGCGAATACAAGCAGCGAACTGAATTTTACGAAGGTTGTGTCGGAGAGGTAAGGAAGTTCTGTGAGGAAAAGAATATCAAATCATATATCAAGAAGGGCACGCCGGGGAGCACGTCCGACGGAAACATGATATTCGGGTGAAGCGGTACATCTCTAGAACAACAATACATTATTTCAGGCTTTTGATCGATGCAAATGCATATGTGGCGCTGAGACCTTTAGGATGGTGACCTTGTCTCCATTGCCCCCCCATACAACCCTTGTCATGCAACCCATAATGGTTACTTTGGCGGAAATACATAACGTGGTCTCTCCATAATGGCTGCCTTCTGCGAGGGCGACCTCATGGAAACACGTTGCACAGACAGTGCTTGGTCTTTAGCTATGGGCGGCTTCTGAGAGCGGACGCATGGGAAGACCAGGGTGGTGTTTCAGCGTGCCAACGGATACCGCTACGCCGTGACCTGCTTTAGCACGACGAGCTGATGCAGCTCAGTGATTAGGGCCTCTAAGGAGAATTCGGATGAAGATCAATCGACACGGTTCCGCAGTATGGCGAGGAGGATTCAAGGACGGGAAGGGCGAGATTTCCAGCGAGAGCGGCGCATTAAAGGCCTACCCCTATGGCTTTGCAAGTAGATTCGAAGGTGTAAAGGGCACTAATCCGGAGGAGTTGATCGCCGCAGCACACGCCGGCTGCTTCACCATGGCCCTTTCGCTGATCCTGGGCGAGGCAAATCTCACCGCCGAACAGATGGAAACTTCCGCAGAGGTCACGCTGGAGCAGGTTGAGGACGGCTACGCTATCACGGCGGTCCACCTGACGCTCAAGGCCAAAATCCCGGGCGCCGATCAGGCGACGTTCGAAAAGCTTACCGGCATGGCGAAGGCAGGATGTCCAGTCTCGAAGCTGCTAAACGCCAAGATCACTCTGGATGCTATGCTCGTCTCTTAGCGATTGGTCATATGGATGGCATAGATTAGGCCGCGGAAACGAATGTAATGCGCCGCCGCCTGCTCCAACCGATTGTCCAGGCTCCGGGGTGTCGTGTTCGTGGCGAGCGAGGGGCGGGCAAAGATGAAGAAAAAAGGCCCCTCTAGTTTTTTTCTCTTTTCCTTATAGAACGTTATTTCTGACGGTAGTTTCTCAAAAGTCCCATCACCACCCCCACAACCTCCACCTCATCGGCAGCTACCAGGATAGGCTTCATGCTTTCATTTGCAGGGCGAAGTTCTATCTCCTCTCCATGGTGGTAGAACTTCTTGACCGTTGACTCCCCATTCACAAGGGCTACCACACTTTGCCCGTTTTCCGCGTGAGGTTGCTTGGTAATGATCAGGATGTCTCCATCCCGGATTCCGTCGTCAATCATGGAATCCCCTTTGACTCGCAGAGCAAAATTACTTCCATTCCCAAGGAAATTCTCCGGTACTTCGATGGACTCAGCAACCTCAACGGCCTCAATTGGAGTTCCCGCTGCCACAACTCCGAGAAATGGAATGGATTCACTTCCAGTTTGAAGAGGAACCAGTTCCAAGGCGCGTTTCTTGTTTTTCCATGGAATCCTGAGATAACCCCTCTCTTCTATCTGCTTGAGATGCTTAAAAACGGCGTTCAAAGATTGGAATCCGAGATTGCTTCGGATTTCCTCGTAGGATGGCGCATAGCCGTGCTGATCGATATAGCCTCGCACAAACCTATATACCCGTTCCTGTGCCGGGGTGAGTCCCATAGAATATCCTCCTTATGTACGAGTCAGCATGAGTACCCAAGTTGCACTGCTTTCTCCCTCAAGGACCCCAGGAAATGGAGATCTGCCGGTGAGGCTCTCTGTCCTTTTTCCTTGATGAAACTGATCAGGCCAAGAATCTTTGAAATCCTCGGAGACACGACATCAGAGCCGCTCTCTTTGGATTTTCCATTCCGATCATCGGATTGCATGAACCGACCGTGGAATCTGAGAAACTCTTCGCCGGACTTAAACATTTCTCCATGCCAGAAGTCCTTATAGACTTCTGTTGAGCCTTCATCAATGCGCCGTGCTGTCTCAACAATATTGAGGCAAGCTTGTTCTCCGACAGTTCGGAAGAGATACCCCCAATTTTCCCTCTCACCGAGATAACCAAAAGGAGCAGGGAGTTCATGATCAAAGCAGTATGTCCGTTTGAAAAATGGCCACTTGAAGATCGGAGATCCGGACTGCGGAATGCCATTACTCCCAACCTGGACGACAAGCTTGGGAAACTGGCTATGTTCCTCCCATTCCTTGTAGGCGTATTTGACAGCAACGTCTACCATCCCTTGCGAGTCCTGCCAGAGAGCGTGCTCAACGGCAAGTTGGAGAAAGTAGACGGTTTCCCGAATCCCATTTGGTGCAAGTACCATCACAGCCCTTTTTTTCAATGTGTAAAGGTCAACGCCCATCTTTTCCCCCAAGACTTCTCTGATTGTGCTTGAAATCCATGTTTCCGGCCAGTTTACCCATGCCCGCTTTTTGAAAGAGGATGCGATTTGCACCTCTTCGGTAGTAAGGTGAACATTAGGTGAAAGTTGTTCCCGTGTCAAATATTTTCTTTGATTCTTTGAAGGGGGTGTTGTCTGAAAATTGATTTGAATGATCGGGAGTGGAACTACCCAGTCGATATTTTCACAAAATGGGACCATCGGTACTTGGCAGACTAAACAGGTGGGAGGAAGCTATCTATATTCGCTTGCCTTAGAAAGTGAGCCCTGGCGAAACAAAAAGTGGCCGGCAGAAAATCACATAGGTGAATCGAAAGGTTTCGCATATCCCGTGAGTTCGACGTAGCCAAATCCTCTTACCGGCTTGCTGCCAAGGGTCCCGCTGGCGGAGACACTTCCTTCCCAATAAGTTACTCTGGTGCTTTCCCGTGTTTCCAATTCCTGGTCCGCGAGCGCAGGTTCGATCTCCAGGAATATTCCGACCGGCTTTATCTCCAGTTTCCACCGGGAAGGATAGAGAGCGCCTGACTTGTTGCTCTTCCACCGGTCAAAAACTTCAAGGTGGAGGTCACCTCTCGACAAGAGGACCTTTTCACCATCAGCCTTAACGAAGGTTCCACTCGACGCTGGCGAGAAGCTCCCATCCTTTGTTCTCAAAAAATACAGCATAATCTCAGTATTGTTGTCCAATTGAAGACTGAACCAGTCCCAACCGACCAGGTCGGGTTCCAGCGGCGCCGAGCTGAACTCGTGGTCCATCCACGCGATGCCGGAAACATCAACAGTCTTTCCGTTTATCGTAAGGCTTCCCTGGGTTGAAAGGCGCGTAAGAGAGTAGTAGCAGCTAGCACTTTGGGGGGATTTCCCCTTGAGGCTATAACCGGAATCGCCATTTAGGACCGGATTTTTAAGTGGTTTAGCACTCATACTGAAGGAAAAACCGTCACCGCTCGCTTTCAAAACATGTTCCCTTTGTGTTATTCGAGCGGACCAGGTTTTGAGAAAAACATCCATGGTCCCTCCTCGTCGCATGGCGCCGGCGATTCCGGGGATTCCCCTTCCAATTTCCTCGGATTGAAAAAATCGCTTGTTGTCAACGTCCGAAATGGCAGCGTGGGCCAGGTAAAGCTGCTGAGTGCGCCAGTCGGAGGATGGGTTGGGCCAATCGTTGCGAGTCCCCGACGGACTTAGCTGTCGCCTGAAAAAAGTCAACTGAAACCCATAATGCTTACCAGCCTCAGACCACAGATTTCCAGTGTAATACCACCACTCCGTACGATACCCGATGTGAGGGCCGTGAGCTTCGGGGAATGCCAGATTGCATGGCCCTGAGACCCGGTCATAGGAAGCATCGCCTGCTATGAGACGCCGGCAGTCTATGAGCTGTCCAATTCCCAAAAGGACCGTAAGGCAAATGATCAGCCTGACGATTACACGACTTGCCGTGGCTTTTGATAATATAGGAAGGACTCGTCTCGCAGAAATCAGAGTTTTAATCCAGTCTTCACTTACCTTCACCAGCGTTCTCCCTCTTAATCCTTGCTCTCCCGACTTCTTCCGTCTCGCGACCCCTTGATTCCCTGCTTTTCTATTCCCTCAATACAAACGCGGAAGAACGATTGAAGACCACCCAACTTGCCGGCAGAGCTGCAAACAATGACGTAGCAAAAACGAGCGGGAAAGAAACGAGGAGCGAAGGCCAGTCGGCGCTTATTATGAAGGTCCAGCCGAATGACTGACGATTGATAACGAAAATCAGCAGATGCGACAAAACAATACCGCACGAGACGCCCAACAACTGCCCTGAAAGAACCATGAGCACGGCCTCCCAAGTGAGCATGGACAAAACCTGACCCTTTGTTGCGCCTGCCGCGACAAGTGTGTGAAGCTCTCTCGAACGCTCGAGCACCAGGACCGCAAGGGTTGTAGTGATCCCCATGGCGGCCACCAGCAGGGCGATTACCAGAAGAACGCTCGTTATGGAGAAAGTCTCGTCAAAGATTCGGAGTATCTCGCGACGAAGGTCCTTTCCAACGGTTAGGTCAACCTCCTGGCCCAGCTTGAGGGAGCGGCGAAGAATTTCGTTTCGCAATCCGGCAATTGCGGCGTCGTTCGATTCCCCTCTCAAATAGATGCGTACGCCGCTCCACGACGGGTCGCCGGAAAAAGAGACGAAGCGCCGAAGGGAAAAGTGTACGACTCCTCCATGGGTTCGGTAATCCCGGGCGATGCCAAGTATGGGGAGGTCCAGGTGCACACCCTCTACATTCGCGCGATAATGCATACCCCCTCTAAGCCCTGTCTTATTGGCCAAGACTTCAGATATCAGCACGCCCTCGCCACGCAGGAGTTTTGGCGTTATTTCACTTGAATCGCCCGAAACGAGCAGGAATTTAGCATGCTTGAGGAACACATCCATGTCGATTGCCTCGAATTGATACGGGACCCCATCGTAGCGCAGACGTATTCTTCGGTATGGCAGAAGATCAACGGGAGTCTCGAGAGAGTGCAGCACTGTAACCACTTCTTTCGGAATAGGGTCTTTGTATTGGTTCAGTTCGGCCATTTTGGGAGTGAGAAAAAGGTCTCCTGTTATGCTTTGCTCCACCCATGTCTTAACGGTTTCCCTGAAGCTGTGGATCATTATTGACAGGGCGACGAACAAGGCTACCGCAGTCACGAGAGCGCCTGTAGAAATGGCTACACGGGAGCCGGCGTCACGCATGTACCGGCAGCCGAGATAGGCCGGATAGCCTCCCATCCGCCTTAACAGCGGTGGCAAATGATTTCCGATGAGTTGCATGAAAAGCGGAGAAAGCAGAGAAAATCCACAAAACAGACAAAACGTTGCAATATAGCCCGAAATTGGGATGCCAAAACTGGGAGG
>Ga0326728_10005666_pt1 | contig 34637 bp, 33 predicted proteins | sample MB3enrmetagenome_FD_207602 | JGI IMG/M metagenome (GOLD analysis project Ga0326728, IMG submission 207602) | Lab enriched peat soil microbial communities from McLean, Ithaca, NY, United States - MB31MN | ecosystem: Environmental > Terrestrial > Soil > Wetlands > Peat | place: USA: New York...
TCGCAAGGCTCGATGCAGGGAGGCATCGAAATATACGGTGGCGCGTTTGAGTGAGGTTTGCATACCGCTATCATGACGTTTTGACGGCATGACGTCAAGACGTTTGTAATTGCACCCTTCGCCGCGCGGAGGTGTGGGTACTTGGCCCTCCTCCGCGGCACTGGATCGGGAAATGACCGCTCGAGGACGCGGGTGCAAGGCCCGTTTTTCGGAGTGTGGCGACTCGTCGCCGCTTTTGCTCGCCGCGACTCGTCGCGGCGAACCTTTACACCGGTGACGAGTCACCAGCGGCAAAAAGCGGGAGCGAGCTCCCGCACTCCAAAGACGACGCCACCGCTCAGAGCACCCGCGTTTGATGGCTATGCGAAAGCCGCGCCGTACGCGGGGCCGGATGATGAGCCGCGCAGGAGGCCAGAGTACGTCCACCTCTGCGCTAGCCGCTTGGCATTTACCGCCCGAGGTTAAGCTCCCGACAACGAAGTCGTACCGCACCAATCTTTCAGTACGGCTTCCTGCTGCGCCGCCTCACCAAGCCCCATCTCAGGCCACGCTTGGCGAGAACATAGAAGTGCTCTCTTCTCTAAGGGGAAATCACCTTCTGCGTCAAGTTCCGGCGGCCCGTCCCTCAACTACCTTAGCTGAACGCGGAAGGTCTTCTTCCCGGGAACGATTTCGATTTTGTCTTCCCTAGCCAGCCAACCCAGGGCAAAATACAGTGCCTCGTTTGACGTGGCGACCTTCTTCTTCAACTGGACAAGTGTCTGCGGCCCTTCCTCTGAGAGCGCCTGCCATACCTTCCCTGCTGTTTCACCTATTTCGGTTTGGATGTCCGCCATCAGGAGAGACCTCCTTGGCGAGGGGAGAATTCCAGGGCAAATCGTAGCGGGATTTCCGTTTTCACTTCCCTGCCGACCGACAACATACATCTGGCTGACACTGGATGCAACTGTCCAGTCTGGTTTTCGGTAGTAGGTGCTTCCGGCGGCCACGGAAGGGGGCGAGCCGATAGGCCACCTCCATGACGACGTGGCCCCGCGACGCGAAATGTCGAAAGGTGGGATCCATGCCAATGCCCTTGTCGGCGAAATGCCAGCCACTTCCATGGAAAAAGAAAAACCCGATTCCCGAAGGCTGGACAGTGGACAGCGGAAGCCACAGATCGGCAAGTAACCGGCGGTGGGTTTCCGGAACAGCCCAGAAGGAGACATCCCTTTCGACCCGAGGGTCAGGTCCCATCGAGGAAGTTTGTGCTGGCACCTCTACCCTCGCTCTTCGCTATTCACTATCGAGCTCCAATTCCGCATATAATATCGGGCTCGGATTTTGGCAAGGACGACAACTAAAGGAGACGCATTCATGTTTAAGCTCGTGTTGTTGCGGCACGGAGAGAGTATTTGGAACAAGGAAAATCTTTTTACCGGTTGGACGGACGTAGGGCTCAGCGAAAAAGGACTTCAGGAAGCGGTGGAAGGTGGCCGCCAGCTTCGCCAAGACGGCTTCGTTTTCGATGTGGCCTATACCTCGGTGCTGAAGCGCGCCATCAAAACCTTGTGGGTGGCGCTGGAGGAAATGGACCAGATGTATATCCCCATTCACAACACCTGGCGCTTGAACGAGCGCCACTATGGCGCGCTGCAAGGATTGAACAAGGCGCAAACCGCGGAGAAATACGGTGAGGCGCAGGTGAAAATCTGGCGGCGCAGCTACGACATCCAGCCGCCGGCGCTTACGCCCGATGACGAGCGCTACCCGGGCAAGGACCCCCGCTACGCCGGCTTGAGCTCTGGGGATTTGCCGCTTACCGAATGCCTTAAAGACACCGTGGCGCGCACGCTGCCCTACTGGCATGAAACCATCGCACCCGTAGTGCGCTCGGGCAGGCGCGTCATCATTGCTGCCCATGGTAACAGCCTGCGCGGGTTGGTGAAGTATCTGGATAACGTATCCGAAGCGGATATTGTGGGATTAAATATTCCTACCGGAATTCCCCTGGTCTACGAGCTGGATGATGATCTGAAGCCCCTGCGCCATTACTACCTGGGTGACCCCGAGGCCGTTGCCCGCGCTGCACAGGCCGTCGCCGACCAGGCGAAGCGCAAGAGCTGATAAGGCGACGGGAGCCGCGATTTCGGCAGGGCTGAACAGGCTGCGGGGAAGCCCGCCGGCACTGTCATTCTGAGGAGCCGCAGGCGGTCCTGAGCATCGCGAAGGAAGAATCCCGCATTGCCTTGAAAATGCACAGAGCGCGATCCTTCGCGCAGTTTATCCTGAGCGGAGCAGAGAAAGGCTTGGCGGGGAAGCAAGGATTCCTGAGTGGGTAGCCGGGGCGGTCCGCGAACCGCCCCTACAAAAACGCGCGAGATCGTTGACCAGGGGGATTCACGAACGGCCCCTATTCATCGCGGGTGACGCGCCGTCAATTCATCTTGACGCGTTTGGCGTCGCTGGGGGCATTCAAGTCGAAGGCAGAGCTGGGCAGGCCCCGATTCACCTTCATGCCGGAGTAATGCGCGATACTATAATCGCCGCCGTTTTCGAAGAATTTCTGTTGTGTGGGCAGCCAGGATTCTTCGCTCACCCAGATTTGGATTTTGGAGACCTGCGCGGCGACGTTTGCCTTGCGAGGCACCAGTTCCAGTTGCACGGTGGTGTCGCCTTCCATATCTTCTTCTTGCAGATACTTCACATTGTAGGCTTTCTTCAGGTCGCCGGTATCCGAACCGAAGCCCAGAAGCAGGAATTGCTGCACCAGCCCGCTATTTTGTTCCAGGTTGTATTCCTGAATCTGGTTGATCTTGGGAAGATAAATTTCGCCCTTGTTCTTTTTGAAGAGGAGCATCTTGCGCTCGGGCTTTTGGAAGTCAATGCAAATTTCCGTGGTCTTGCCTTTGCGATAGAAGAGCTGGCCGGATTGCGTTGACTTGTCGTTAACCAGCACGGTGACCTTGGTGTACTCCAGATTGGTGGAGAGGGTCTTCAGGCGTTTGGACGCCTCGTTCATCTGGGAGAGAATCTCCGTGAGATCGGTGTGTTTGCCCTTGCGGGCACTGGTGGGCGGGGTTAACGCTAACGCCAAGGCGCCGGCCAGCAGCAATCGCATCCAGATGTTGAGAGCGTTTCGCATGAGATCGCAAACCTGTTCCCGCCCCTTCCGGCCGTGAAACGACTCCCGCCGGCGGCTGGGTTATTCCTCCACCATCACAGTATAGCCCAGAATGACCTGATGGCGGTCCCACACAGCATCGATGGATTTCACCGTGAAGGCCTTTTGGAGATGTTGCTTGAGAATGATGGGGATGGCGTCCTCAGGTTTCTGGTGGAGCGATTCCACCAATCGGGCATCCACGAGGTATCGTACGTCCTTATTGACGCGGCCCATCTCCACAATGCCCTGCTGATGGCGCAAATCCGTCAATTGCAAAGTGGGGCGATCGTTGAACCAGGCTCGCGGGGAGAGGAAGATGAAAGCCAGAATGGCCACCACGATCAGGTCATACTGCCAACTACCGCGTTCGTAGGCCCAGAAGATGCTGCGCGTGACCACGAGTTTGATCCCGGACCCCACTTTGCGCAGGGTAGACTTACCCTGCTGGGTCGGTGCGTATTCGTGGAGATGCGTGGTTTGGGCCATAGTTCGTATTCTGGAAAAATAGCCAGAAATGCGGGAAGAATCAATCTGAAATAATTCGCCCGTCCCGCATGTGGATGATCCGGTCTGCGACGCCGGCGGCTTCAGGGTTGTGAGTGATCATCAGGATGGTCTGGCGGAAGGTCCGGTTGAGTTCGCGCATCATGTCGAGCACCACCTGGGAGTTCTCCGTATCCAGATTGCCCGTGGGTTCGTCGGCCAGCAGGATATTGGGTTCGCAGATTATGGCGCGGGCAATCGCCACCCGCTGTTGCTCGCCGCCGGAAAGCGCATAGGGGCGGTGATTCAGTTTCTCCTCGATTCCCAACATCCGGGTAACGGTTTCGAAACGATGAGGGTTGAATCCGTTGCCCTGAATGTCCTGGGCGATGGCAATGTTGTCACGCGCCGAAAGTGTGGGTAACAGGTTGAAGCGCTGGAAGACGAACCCAATCTTATGGCGGCGGAAGCGGGTACGGTCGGTGTCGGACATGAGGCGAAAGTCGTTGCCGTCCACGCATACCTGACCGTCCGAGGGGCCGGTCAGTCCGCCCAAGATATGCAGCAGAGTGGACTTACCGCATCCCGAGGGCCCCACCACCGCCACGAATTCGCCTTCCTGGACAATCAAGTCCACGCCCCGCAGTGCCGGCACGTCGACCTTGCCGATGCGGTATATCTTTTTCAGAGCCTTGGTACAAATAATGGGTTCCACGTGATCCTTACGTTCTCCCTCGGCTGGTTGCGGCGCAGGGCGAATGACCGGGGCTAAGAGTGCTTGGGGCCTATAAACGCAGACGTTCCCCAAACCGGATGGGTTACTCGTACGCGAGAGCATCCACGGGGTCAAGCCGTGCGGCCCTTAGAGCCGGGTAGAAAGCTCCCACCAAACTCCCGACCAAGGCCAAGCCCGCTGCGTAAAGTCTCCAGTCCCAGGTGAGTTCAATGGGAAGCGTGGGGTAGATTCCGATGAGTACTTTCCGCATAATCACCGACCCGATAAATCCGGCGATGATGCCCACCGCAGTGAGAAGCACCGCTTCTCTCAGAAAGACAGAGATAATGTACGTTTTCGACGCCCCGAGCGATTTCAAAATGCCGATCTCACGCGTGCGTTCGGTGATCGTCGTATACATCGAAAGGAAAATGATAAGAAACCCGATCCCTACCGCGAGGCCAATCATAACAGTAATAAAGTAGTTTAAGCCGGGGAGATTGTTCGATGTCATCAGCTCCATATACTCTTTGATGGGCATGATCGTATAGCTAGACAATAATGTCTTAATGGCGTCGGTGGTTTGCTCGGTGTAAGCGGGGTCGGTACACTTGACAAAGAACGTCGTCGCTTTGTCCTGTTCACCCATCAAATCCTGGAGGGTGGCCAGCGGAATGAACCGGCGCGCGCCTTTGCCGTGTTCTACGATTCCGGCGATGCGGAAATCATGGTTCAGCAGATTGATGGTTTGTCCCACTTTGGAGTGATGGGAATGGGCATAAATATCGTCCACCAGGATGTCGTAGGGCGCCTGGAAGGGTCCACCCGCATGATAAACAAAACCGCCAGAAACGGCATTGAAACTGGCCAGGTCAATGCCATAAATGAGGTCCAGCGACCCCACGGAGTTGACGTGTACAAAGGTGGGCGCCACAGCCAGCACCCGAGGTAGTTCCCGCAGACGATCGCCGATCTTGATGGGCATGGGGCCTTCAGACATACCGATGAGGAAGGAAGAACCGGGAGGCCGCACCAGGATATCGGCGCCTACTCCCTCCACCCGGTGGGCGCTATCGTTCACCAGCCCATGGCAAAGACCCACCACCAGAATGACCATGGCAACTTCAATGGACACCGCCAGCACGCTCACCGCGGTGCGGATGGGCCGGTGCAGGACATTGGAAATGATCAACTTATTGATCATGTGGGTTTTCCTCTTGCTTTGCCTTGCTCAAGTCCACCAATTCCGCCCCCTCGGGCTTTTGCAGGTCGAATTTCTCCGGGGGGATGGGCTCATTGAACGTGGCCTTTTCAATGGTGATTGTAACCTCGTAATCTTCCTCAGGCCGGTTCAATTCGATGTGGGTTGGATAGTGGATGCCCTGAAAATCCTGGTAGTTAGAGTATTGGACATCTTCGGTACAAGTGCCATCCGGGTCATAGAATTGAGCCCGGACCAGCTCCAAGTCCGCGCGGTCGAACCACATCTTGCGCCTCAGGATCACGTGCCGGTCTGTTTGCTGCTCAATGATGCTTACCACGAAATAGCGCATGGTGGGTTCACTGCGGCGCGCGAGCTTTTCCCGATAGGTCGTCTCATGGTCAGCATCAATGGGGGGAACAATCAGAGCCTGTAAAATGTGCTGAGGACGCAGGTTCTCCAGTGCGTTCTTGACGGGATGCTGGACCGTGGTCTTGCCGACAATGAATTTCTGCTTGGTGGGAATGTACAAGCGGAATTCATCGCCGTTTGAGACCATGTCAAAAATATTCGTCCGCACCACCGGAGCCTGGCCCAGCATGCGAAGGGTGGAGGGCTTTTGCAGCAGAACGAAGCCCTTTACATCGCGGTATTCCTTGATGACCCCCGAATAGACCGAGCCTGCTGTGGGCGCCAAGTCGACCGTGGCGGTCATGGTTTGGATGGCACCGCTCCAGGCATCAATCTTAGCTACCAGTTCGGCCAGACTCGCATCGCGCGCGGGAATGGTTTGGCTCGGAGCGTGGACGTGCGTCACCTTCCGCACCAGGCACCCCGGCGACGCCAGAAGCAGCACGGCAAGAACTAATCCGGAAAATACCTTTGCTTTCTCAATAAGTGCGATTCGCAAGATTCCAATTTTCAAATCTAACAGACAGCGTGAAATGTGTCAATCCAGTCTGGGTAACGGTTAACTCCTTTTATCCATATGCACTTGCGCAAGACCAAAGGATTAATGCGTGGCCCATTTCCTGAGCTGTCGCAAACTTCCTCCACCCCTGCAGCCTGGAGGCGGCATCCAGGGGAGTCCCAAGTCTCCCCTATATCTATGATTCTTCAGCCCCTGCCCTTAATCTCTTATCTTGATTTGCTTTCCGCAAAATAGCAGCGCAAGAGTGGTTCCAAACTCCATATCATCCCGCAGGTCCTCCTCCGGCTTACTTCTCGTCTTTTGTCTTAAGCTTTATTTTGAGCAGGCATTTGCTCGCAATGAGGGGTAAGCGGTGAAGGAGCCCAAAAATAAAATGAGGGGGAAGCTCTCTCCCCCCTCCAAGCGTCGGGTCTTGGGTCTAAACTCCGAGCCGTCGCTGGCTACCCTCTAGGTTTGTCCGACGTCGGCTCATCAACTCGATAGAGCAAGCTGAATTCCAATCAATTTTTAATTTCCTTCCAGCCTATAACGACGCTAACTTGTTAAGATTCAGTAAGTTTTAGGAGAGGACTCCAACAGGGGATACGCAAGATAGGTCAAGGAGCTATCAATTTCTTCTATATTTGAAATCCCAAATACAGAATTCTGCAAAGCGCCCCCAGCCGATTTTTGCCACATAGTGGAATAACCATAAACTAAACCGGTTGACGAACGCGTCCGCTGGCGTGCTATTCTGAAGCCCCGCGGGTCCCGGGGTAAGATTTCGCATCGGGCCCCGGGGATCTCATGAAGTGGTTTGTCGCTGTGCAAGGAAGTTTCCGTGCCGTCGCGACTGAGGACGCCTCGGCGATTGTATCCGCATTTCCCGGGCCCGGGTATGATTGATATTCACTCCCATCCTTTACCTGGCGTTGACGATGGCGCAAGGTCCTTTGAGGTGGCAATCGCGATGTGTCGCATCGCGGCAGCGGATGGCGTGACGCATCTGGTGGCGACGCCGCACAGCAATTACAGCTACACATTCGACCCTGACCTCAACCGGCAACTGCGTGCCGAGCTCCAGGAAAAAGTGGGCGAGAAACCTAAGCTCCTGCTGGGCTGCGACTTTCATCTCTCCTACGAGAACATCCAAATCTGCGTGAAGAATTCCAAGGATTTCACCATCAATGGAACTTCTTATCTGCTGGTGGAACTCCCGGACCAGTTCATTCCTGACCACCTCAGCCGCGCGTATTACGACATCCAGGTCGCCGGTCTTAAGCCGATCATTACGCACCCGGAACGGAACCCCCTCCTTCAGCGCAAACCCGAGTTGCTGGAGAACTGGGTTTCGATCGGATGCCTGGTGCAAGTCACGGCACAGTCGTACACGGGTGGGTTCGGCTCCAAAGCGCGTAAGTTTGCTGAGAAGTTGCTCGACGCCGGCGAGGTCCACTTCTTTGCCAGCGATGCACACGACGTAAGGCGGCGCCCGCCGCTTCTTTCCCGCTGCTACCGCAAGGTAGCCAAGGAAAAAGGTAAGGAAATCGCCGACCTGCTTTTGCAAAAGAATCCGGAAGCCGTCATCAACGGATGCCCTTTGCCTCCTCAGCCGGATTGGACCGAAGTTCACGGCGGCGGCAGAAAGCGAAGCTGGTTCTCCTTCCTGTCGGGCCGGTGAAAATGGGGGCACGCGGCCAAGTTCCTATTTCATTTGCAACACGTAAGTTTTCCCGAAAAATTCCAGGCGCACGCGCCCTTCGGCGGGGATTGCCTTCACCTGCCTGAACGGTTCGTCGGCGCCGCTCGTAATGAGCGCTCCGCCCACCCACGGCAATTCAACCCCGGTCCAGTTGAAAGCCAGGACCGCAAGGGGAAACTTCGCTCCGAATTCCCGCGAGAACCACCCGGGGAATTGCGGATGATCCCCGTGGGGGATCGATACAGCCGTTCTAACTCACGCTATTAAGCCAATGCCGGGGCGGCTGCGACCACTTCCGCAAGAACGCGTCGATTTTCCCGGCATTATAATTCTTCCCGTGCTCGAAGCTATGGGTGGGTTGCGAATGCAGCAAGACCCCCTTGGAGTCCAGGACAAAAAAATGTGGGTAATCGGGGATCTTAGGATAATGCGAGAGGAATGCTTCGTTGGGGTTTTCCTTACTGAAGTTGATTTTCACTGTTACGTAATGGGCGTCGCGCACTTTCCGAAGTTGAGGGTGGCTGTCAAATGTTTCGTCCATGATGTTGCAGTAAACGCACCAGTCGCCGCCGACCTCCAGTAAAATCCGTTTATTCATTTTTGCGGCTACGGCGATGGCATCTTGAAGATCCTTGGCAGGGTCCCGCGATGCATCATAAGTGGGGTTCGCTTTTGGGGCCGCCGGCGGCGGAGCTTTGTGGCCCTGTTTCGCACTGATCGAGATCGCCATCAACATGCACATCGCAAGCGCCACACTCGATTTCATCATCACCCTTGGTTCTGGCACGAAGAAGCCTCCCGGAGCGCAGAGCCTTCCGCCCCCCTGCGCAAATCGTACCAACCCGGCGCGGTGCGAGGCAAGAGTTTTGAGGAGGATGGTCATCGCGAACCCCTGATCCCTGCTCTTCTCAAGCCGGGCACATCCCGCTCGCCCCGCGCGGCGGAGGGTTGGGCGATCGAAAAGACCGTGCCGAGGGAACCGTGGTGAGCGGCTCGCCAGTTGCAGATTGCCTATAACGCTTGTCACGCGGGGCCTTGGGCGATGGCTGCCGCCAACGATCCGGCGGTCGGCAGCCGCGCTGTGCTACTTGCTTATTCTCGGTATAACCACCCCAGAGATTTCTCTCAGTCCACGCGAGGCGCGAGGTGGCCATGAGATTCCGCAAAGCGGTGACTTTTTTCATGTTGGCGACCGGGTTGGTCTTTGCCCTGTCGGCCTGGGCGCAGCAAAAGCCTGTAGCGCCGGGCTTTAGCCCGGCACGTGTTTACGTAGCGGCGAGTTTACCTCGCCATGGCGGCGTAAAGCCGCGCCTACGGCATGCTGACCCTTCGACAAGCTCAGGGCAGGCTCTCAAGGTCAGCGCTACAACAGCGACCTCTAGCCCGGCAAAGCCCATTACCCAGGAGCAGGTCAGCAACATGGTGCGCGACGGATTCGGAGACGAGTTGGGCGCCAAGCTGATCGAGCAGCGCGGGATTGATTTCGCCCCGTCTGGGGATTTTCTCCAAAGCCTCAAGGCCGCAGGCGCGAGGTATTTCTTAAGGCGCTGCACGCCGCCAAGCCGCCTGAGCCCGCCAGCGCGAAGAAGCCGATAAACCAGGTGCAGGTTTTCGCCCTGCTGGCGGGCCAAGTGCCGAGCCACCGAGTCACCATGCTGGTCCAGGAACGCGGAATCGATCTTGAGCCCACGGATGACTACCTTCAGGAAGTCCGCTTGGCCGGTGGCGAGGATGAACTAATCAGCGCGCTCCAGAGCGCCAAGGTGACAAAGCCAGAGCATATTGACCCGATAGTTCATGCGCGGCAAGCGGAGGTTGGGAAACACGTTACTCGCGGTTTGGAATTCATGCAGGCCAAGCGAGACGCTGCCGCTGAGGCCGAGTATATCGCGGCCCTACGCCTAGATCCTCAAAACGACGAATGGCACGCTGACCTCGGCGCCGCGCCTCGAGGCAAAGGCGATCTGGACGGAGAGATTGAAGAGTTACGCGGGTCGCTTCAACTCAACCCGAACGACGACGTGGCGCATTACAACCTTAGCGCAGCGCTTGCCCAGAAAGGTGATTGGGACGGGGCGATAGCGGAAGACCGCGAGAGGCTGCCGCTGAACCCGAAGGACGAGAACGCGTTATCTCTAGCCGAGATGTTCAAGGAGTCTGCCAATAAGAGAATTGTCCCCTCCAAGAGCCGCCAGGGCGAAGACAGGCGGCGCAGCCATACGCCATTGAAAATGTTTGCGATTAAGGCCAGCGGGTAGCCATGACGGTCAGGGCTCTCGTGACCGTCCGGCTTTTCCTTTGATGACCAACCCACGGTCAATTCCCAAGACGAATTGACCATGGCCACCACCGGTGGGAAGGTGATGGAGGCAACGGTTAGCGCGCCCCTTCAGGGCTTGCGGGTGAAAACAAGTTGGGTTTCCCTGTCCCAGGCCGCTGGCCGGGCTTTGTTGGGTCGCCCCTTTGGGGCTGGGAAGCCAGGGTACCCACGAGGGGTGCCCCTACGCCTCCTGGTTCGGCGGCAATGTACACGGAGGGGACGGCAAGCCGGCCCCCTATTACGAAAGGCCTTGCGGACGTCGGGGCCAAGTCTGGTAGCGCAGGGCCCGCGCTACATTTTTTCTTGCGTGACTTCATGAGCCTTCGGCTCGCCACGAAAGATGAAAATGCTCCGGGTGATTCCCCTTCTTGATGAGGGGGGGAGGGACCTGCTCGATTTGTCCCGCACCCCACCACCCCCTAACCCTCTCCTCAGCCGAGGAGGAGAGGTATTTTCACCGCAGATGCGCCGCGTTGCCGCCGGGGGCCGCACCCGGGCTATTCCGTCTGCACCAGCCCCTTTTTAACCGCGAAAAGCACGAGTTCCGCCGTGCGGTGGAGGCCGAGGGTGTCCATCACCCGGGCGCGATGGACAGCCACAGTATTGGTGCTGATGTTGAGGAGCACAGCAATTTCTTTGTTGGATTTCCCCTGGGCGATGAGTTGCAGGACTTCCTTTTCTCGCAGGGTGAGGCGTTCGTAGGGGTCTTGCGTGGCGTCATGGAACGATCCGGTCTTCATACTCTCCAACACGATTTGGGAGATTCCCGGGCTGAAATAGGCTTCGCCTTCCGCCAGCGCCTTCACGGCGCGGTTCAGGTCCACCTCAATCGCATTCTTCAGCATGTAACCCTTGGCGCCGAGCTCGAAGGCTTTGCGGATGTAGGCCTCGTTCGAGTACATGCTGAGGATGAGGATTTTGACTTGAGGATTGGCTTTGAGGATTTCCGCCGTGGCCTCCAAGCCACCGAGATCCGGCATGGAAAGATCCATCACCACCACCTCGGGCTTCAGGGTCTTGCACTGCTCGATGGCTTCCAGCCCGGTGCGCGCCTCTCCCACCACGGCGACCTGGGGATCGTCTTCCAGAATGCGGCGGAATCCCTGCCGCACCAGGATGTGATCTTCGGCCAGCACGACGCGAATCTGCTTTTTGGTTTCGAGTGTAGCCACGGGTTAGTTAATCTCCTTAGGACGAGAATGCACAGAGGGCCGCCGCAGGGGAACGCGCACGCTAACCGTGGTACCCTTGTGGGGCGCGGAGCGAATCGAGAACGAGCCCTGAAGGTGCTCGGCGCGCTCGCGCATGCCCATCAGCCCCATACCCTGGCCTGCGGCTCTTTTCATTTCGGCACGGGTTTCGAAGCCGCTGCCATTATCGCGGATTTCCAGGTCTAACTGGTTTTCTTTTTCGCCCAGCGTAACCCACGCTTCCCGCGCGCCGGAATGGCGCGCCACGTTGCTCAGCGCTTCCTGAACGATGCGATAAACGTGGATGGCCGCCTCGGGAGGGAGGAATCCGTCCGCCAGCTTCCCCCCGCAATGCACCTGCACACCCGTCTGGCGCGAGAATTGTTCCGCGAACCACTCCAGCGTTTGTTGCAGGCCAAAATCATCCAGGATGGCGGGACGAAAAATCTGGGACTCGTCGCGCACGCTTTGCAAGGTGTCTTCCACAATCTTCTTGGCAGCGCGCACGTCCTGCACAAAGACGGGGTCAGTATCCGCGGCTTTTTGCCCGGCGCGCCCCAACATGAGGCCAATCGCCGTGAGAATCTGCCCGAAGTGGTCGTGCAGGTCGCGCGCCACCTGGCGCAGGGTTTGCTCCTGCACTTCAATCAGCTTCCAGGAGAGCATCCGCATCTGCTCCGATTGCGATTGCAGCTTTTCCGCCAGGTGGTGCAAGCGCTCGAAGGTTTTGCGGTTGGCTTGCAGCGTGTAGAGTCCTGTTCCCAGCGCCACCAGGAAGAGCACCCCGATGAGCAGCAGGATGTCCTTGGAAACTTGGTCGTACACCAAGCTGACGCGCTGGCCTGCCTCCTGTTGCGCCTGGTCATTCAGGTTGAGCAATTGCGAGACGACACTGGAAATCGTTTGGTGCTGTTCTTCGAGCTGGGAGCGGATGAGGTAGCGCGCGGAATCTTCGTGGCCCTGGTCCGCCAGATTGAAGGCCTCGTCGGCGAGCAGCCAGAAGTTGTCGAGGATGTCGCGCAGTTGCCGCCGCAGCGCATCGCCGGCAGGAGTGTTCGCGGCGTATTGGGCCTCCAGCGCCAGCCGATTGTTCATGTCCTCGTGCAGCGCCGAGAATTTGCCTTTCCAGTAGAAAATCGGGTAACGGCTCTCCGGAAGTGTCATATCGCGAAGCGACACAGCGAGCTGGTAGGTATCGTCCTGCAATCCCAGGAGCTGGAGGGAGGCCTTCCGATTCTTCTGCACCACGTTCACCTGGAAGTCCTGGAGCCAGCGGATTTCGTGGATGGTGTAAGAAGCAAAAATGACGAAGATGGCGAGCGTAACGCACAAGCCCAGCCAGAGGCGGCGTGTGGGAGAGGGGATTTCTCGCAGAAGATCGTGCGCGGCTTCCGGCGAACGCGGGTCCTGGCTTGTGTTCCCGCTGTCGGAGGCTTTTGCCGATTCTTTGGTTTCTTCCCGCATAAGTAGGGTGGTGTCCGTCCCCAGCGTGAACTGGACTCCTTCGTCCCAGGGCTTGCTTATAAGTTATCGCAAGGAAGTGATTGCGGCAACTCGGAATGGAACGGCAAGGGCCGATCCCGACGGTTCGGCACAACCCAGCGCTACACACAACGAGAATGAACCGCCGGCTTTGAGGCGCGGGGGTCAGGAGCAAGGATCGGTGGCGCGCTGCAAATGAGCTTTGACGTAATTCTGGAAAGCCGCTTCGAGCTCGCGCGTGATTTTCCCCGGAGCGGGGTATTTCCAGTGGGGCTGGATGCTTCCCACGCCGGCAACCTCGCGCGTGGTGGAGCTGATGAAGACCTCCTCCACCGAATCCAGGTCGCCGGGAGTGAGGTCCTGTTCCAGAAGTGTGTATCCTGCCGCGGGAATGACCTCGCGGAGGACCTCGCGCGTTATTCCCGGCAGGCAGCCGGAAGCCAAGGGAGGCGTAAGAACCCGGCGGCCGCGCACCAGGAAGACATTGGCCGATGTACATTCCGCCAGGTGGCCCTGCTCGTTCAGGAGCAGCGCGTCGTCGAAGCCCTCCGCGTGAACGCGTTCGAGGGTGCCGGCGTTCTGCACCCAGGAGAGCATTTTGGCGCCTGCCAATTTCCCGATCGAAAAGATTGCGTTGGGGACGAGCAAAAGCTTATGCGCCGCCGGCCATACGGCCAGTTCGCGCGTAAAGATCAGCAGGTCGGTGGCGGGGCAGCCGGGTGCGTCCGCCCAAAGTCCGCCATGATTCTTGACAAAGGAAAGCCGGGCCGCGCCTTCCGGCCGATGGTTGGCGGCGGCAAGCTTCACAATCGCTTGCCAGACAGTGTCCTGATGGTAATCGAGGGCGACACCCAGGCGTTCCGCATCCCGCACCATCCGCTCCCAATGCCGGTCGAAAGCAAAGGGAACTCCCTGGTAAATGCGCAACGTCGTGAAGACGCCCCAGCCCATCAGCAGGCCCATCTGGCCGGGAGAAAGGCGTGCTTCTGCGAGGGGAGTAATTCCGTCGTTATGATAGATGAGGGAATCCATCCTATTGCTTACCAAGGGGTGCGGACAATGAGCGGATAATTTAGTCGCAGGCGGCATTGGGTGTCAGGCGGCATGTTCACTTCGCGCCCGCGACGCCAAAGGGCTTCGTAACTGATGAGGGCAGCTCCGCCAATCGGAAGCACCACGGAGGCGCCGGCTGAACCCACCGCAGCAATCTTCAAAGCGCCGTAAGTACCCACAGCGGTGAACCCACCGAGTAACGTCTTCCACGACATCGTCCGGTTGCTGGTCAGGTGACCCTCTTGATCCAGGTGAATATCGAGCATCTCGGGGTGCTCCAAGGCAGCCAGCACGGCGGCAACGGGTTTTTCCTGTCCATCCGGTAGAGTGATCCAATCAAAACGCATGCCGAGTTCCGCCGAGCGATGCATGTGGCCGGCATTGCGAATCATGGTGATGTGTCCATCCAGCAAACTTCCCGGGGGCAGGGCGATTTTTCCTTGGACGAAAACGGGCTTTAGAACTTCGGCGATGACGGGGTCGTCGACGTGGTTGACTTGCGTGTGAATCCCCGACAAAAGCTGGACCTTGACTTCCGTTTCGGCGGGAACAGTCAGCGTGAGGCGTTCGGCCGCGCTTTCACCGGTGGGGTTACGGTGAGACAAAGGCGCGCTCGGGGTGTAATCCTGAGCCATGGCCGCGCACGCGAGAACCAACACCAAGACGGCGGCTCGCCGCAAATTCATCATCGCAACATCCTCTCCAAGATCCGACCGAGTATATTTATTTTTCGCCACGCCGGATGGCACTTCCCCGCCCCTCGTGTCGAATTGTAAGCTGGCGCCTACTCTCTCGACCCGGATATTGTCCCCCTTGGACAGTTGAAAATCAAGCGAAAGGTGGACATAAATTCGACCGGACCCTTGCGTGGGAGGGGGGCCTCTCGCAACCCGCTGAAAACAAAAAGGCCCAACCCCGATGGTTGGGCCAGGAAATGGAGAAGCAGATGCCGGTTAACTGACTTTTGTGACCTTGTCGGCCTGAGGTCCTTTTTGCCCCTGGACGATCTCGAACTCTACCGTGTCGCCTTCTTGCAAGGTCTTGAACCCTTCACCCTGGATGGCCGAGTAATGGACGAAGACATCAGCTCCGCCTTCCTGGCCGATAAACCCGTACCCTTTGCTGTTGTTGAACCACTTTACCTTACCTTGAAGTCTTGCCACTTGCGCCCTCCTTGATTTTACTTTAGGGTTGCCGCTCCTCGAGAAGTGCCCAAAAAGAAAAAAGCCGAAGATCTCTTCGATCCCCGGCCGTTTATTCCTATGAACACTTGCCCAACGAGAACACTTTCCCAGCTCCCTCGTAAATAGAGATAACTTTTCTGCCCTCGATTTGTCAAGAAAATTGTTGCAAGAAACCGTCGCCAGGAGGAACTTCTAACCTAAAGATAATCATGCTGAGACCGAGAGCGCCCCAAAGAGCAACAGAATTCCCACCAGAGTTTTCCCATCGCAGATCTCTTTGCTTTGAATCATCTCCATTACTTTGTTGACGGTAAAGGATCCGGTTTCGATTCGTTCGTCGGCATCGGGCTGGCCTTTGGATGGGGTCAGGTCCCACGCTTCGACGAGATGCATTTTCTCGCTCAGGATGCCCGGGCTCGGGTAGAAATCAAGCAGGGGCTCGATGATGCCGGCGTGGTACCCGGTCTCTTCCAACAGTTCACGGCGCGCGCTCTGGCGGGGAGTTTCCCCCCGCTCGATGCCACCGGCCACAAGTTCCCACAGGCTTTCTTGCACCGCGTGCCGGTATTGGCGGACCAGGATCAGGCGGCCGTCGGGAAGATGGGGAACGATGACTACAGAACCCGCGTGGCAAACGACTTCGCGCGTGGTCTCAACTCCCCCCGGTTCAATCACGCGGTCAACTTTCAATTCCACCACTCTTCCCCGGTAGAGTGTTTTGCTTTCAAGGATGCGGGCGCGCTTTTGCACAGTTTGGCCTCAATTGATCATAGTGCCGCTGCAAGCGGAGGCAGCCAGTATAACATCGTCAATCGGCCCTCGCGGGAACCGCGCCATTCCCGGCGGGTCTAACGTCAGCTATAATAGCTGCGTAGGGGTACCTTCGCGCGGAGTGTGGTCCGCGCCTCAGGCCACAGAAGGGATTCAGGCAGTATGAAAATCACGGCGTTGATTGTGGATGATGAACAACCGGCTCGCGACGAGTTGGCGTTCTTGCTGAGGAGTTTTTCCGACGTTGAAGTGGTCGGCCAGGGAAAGAACGGCGTGGAAGCCGTGAACATGGTGCGCGAGCTGAATCCGCATCTGGTGTTCCTGGATGTGCAAATGCCCGGCGTCGACGGCTTTGGCGTGATCAAGCGCCTGCTGGAGAAGAAAGCGCGCCTGCCGTTTTTCGTTTTTGCTACGGCCTATGACCAGTACGCCGTACAAGCCTTCGAAGTGAACGCCATCGACTACCTCTTGAAGCCGGTCGCGAAGCCGCGCCTGGAAAAAGCCCTCCTGCGAGTGCGCCGCTTGCTCGAAACTTCCGACACCACCAGCCAGAAACTCGACCGCTTGGTGCAGATGGTGGAGCAACGCCCCGTACCCCAAAAGGGTAAGCTGGTGGTCAAAAGCGCCAACCGGCATTTCCTGGTCGACTCTGATGATGTCGTCTACGCCAGCATCGAAGACGGCGTCATCAGCATCGTTACGCGCGAGATGGAAGGCCAGTCCAACTTCCGCACGGTCGAAGAGCTCCAATCCAAACTCGATCCCAAGGTCTTCTGGCGTGTGCATCGCTCCTACCTGGTCAACGTCAACCACATCAAGGAAGTGGTTCCCTGGTTCAAGAGTTCCTACCAGCTCAAAATGCAAGATCGCAAGCAGACGGAGATTCCCGTCAGCCGCGCCCAAACCCGCAAACTGCGCGAGTTGCTGAACCTGTAAAGGCTGAAATTCGAAACTCGAAAATCGTTGAGGATATCAGCCGAGGCATTGGGTTGCGGCTCGCCCGGCGCGTGCCGCCTATTTGCTCTTAGGGGGGGCGCTAAAGGTGGTGGAAATTTTCTTTCGGATTTCGGCGTGCACCTCGGCTGCAGGCCGACCCTCACCCTCTTCGGCAAGGGCCTCATTTACTGCTTCGATTGTTTCCAGTTCATCTTCGTACGATTCTTCTGCCATATCTAATCCATCTTTCGCCCAATTCTGCCACAAAGACTTGGGCGGCAGCCAGAACCATCCATCTTTAACATCGCCGACGACGGTTGCAGTACCGTCCGCAGCGAACGCCGCAGTGAGCAAGCAAATAAGCGCGGCTCGCAGTTCGTGGTTGGTCTCGACCCTCAGCCTGTGCCACACTTCTTCGGGCAGTTCCGAGCTCTCAGATAGTGCTGACAACAGCTTCTCATCTTGAATCACACGATCATAGAGCCAGTCAAACTTCTCGCCGGGGCGTAGCTTGGGAGCGCAGCGAAAGACCTCTTCAGGCAAAAACACTCCGAGGAACGCATTTGGAAAGGCTTCCACAACTGGACCGTCGCGGCGAACCATCCCCCGGTTCACGGATGTCGAATCATTTAGCAACTGACTGAATTGAATGCCAGCCTCGATTGCTGCACGTCTTAAAGCCAACCCGTATCCCCAATGGGTAAGCCCTGGCTTGCAGCGTCTCGAAAATGGATCTTTGATAAACAAGTACTCGCATTTGCGACGAACGAGTTCATCGGCACCTTGCGGCAACAGTGGGCCGTCGATCGCTATGACGCTTGGCCGGAAACCTTCTGGGACTCGTGCTCTCCGGTTCTCCCATGATGTTTTTGCTCGCGAGAGATGAAGCTTATGACCATCTAAGCAAGCGATTCCGGTCGTCGCGCGATCCTTAGCGAAGCCAACGTCTACTCCCATAAGCTTCATCGTCTTGATTTGTTGACCCTGGCTGAGACTGCGTGAGACCCCCCTGTATCATTAATGGTGCGCTTCCCTTCCAAGCGCCAGTCGACTATCGCCTGCACCAGCCCTGCCATGGTTGACTCGCGCGCTTCAAGCGTGACGGTGAGGCCGAGCTTGCGGAGGGTTTGGGATGTAATCGGGCCGATGGAGGCGATGGCGGCGCCGCCCAGCGTTTCCATGAGCCGATTCTGACCCAGGAGTTTTGCGAAATTCGTGGCTGTTGATGAACTGGTGAACGTGATCGCGTCCGGCGGCGGGGTGAGCAGGCGGGTGAGTCCTTCCGGTGAAATTTCCGGCATGACGGTCTGGTAAGCTTCCACCACTTCCACGCGAGCTCCGCGCTCCTCGAGCACCCGCGGCACCAGGTCGCGCGCCACCCGCGCGCGCGGAATCAGAAACGCTTTGCCCCGCAAATCGCGGTCACCGAGCGCCGCGAGCAGTCCCTCCGCCACGTACTCCGTCGGCAACAGATCGACCTTCACGCCCGTGCGCGCGAATTCGGCCGCCGTGGCAGGGCCGATGGCGCCGATCGTCAGTCCCTTCAATGCGCGCACATCGCGTCCGGACGAGGCGAGGCGCGCCAGGAAATTCCGCACTCCATTCGCCGATGTAACCAGCAGGTAGTGGAAGTCTTCCAGCCTGCGGATGGCGGCATCGAGCGGCTCCCATGAGTCCGGCGGCCGGATCTCGATGGTGGGAACCTCGATGACTTCGGCGCCCAAGGCTGCCAATTCCTCGCGCAACACGCCGGCCTGCTCGCGCGCGCGAGTTATGGCGATGCGCTTGCCAAACAGCGGCAGATGTTCGAACCAATTAAGCCGCTCCCGCAGGCTCACCACTTCGCCAATGACGGTGATGGCAGGCGTCATGAGGGCTGAGGCTTTGGCGGCGATGTCCGCCAGGGTTCCCTCGATCACCTTCTGGCGCGGCAGACTGCCCCACTGAATGACGGCAGCGGGTGTGGTGGGTGGGCGTCCATGCTCGATCAGGGCCTGGGTAATCCGCGGCAGATTTCTCACCGCCATGAAGAAAACCAACGTGCCGGGGCAGGCCCCCAGTTGCGACCAATCCAGGCGCAAGGATTCTTTCTCGGGGTCCTCATGTCCGGCGATGAAGGTTACGGTGGAAGTAATGTCGCGGTGCGTTATAGGAATGCCTGCATAGGACGGAACGGCGTGTCCCGCCGAAACGCCCGGCACAATTTCAAACGCGATGCCGGCATCGGCGAGCGCTTGTGCCTCCTCGCCCCCGCGCCCGAACACGAATGGATCGCCGCCCTTTAAACGGCATACCAACTTGCCCTCACGGGCGCGTGTCGCCAAAAGTTGGTTGATTTCGCTTTGTCGCATGCGATCAGCTTCACCGCGCCGGCCTACGCAAATCTTCTCAGCTTCTGCCCGTGTCAGGAGCAGCAAGTCTTTGTTCACAAGGAAGTCGTGAACAACGCAGTCGGCGCGCTCAAGAATTTGTTTTCCTTTGAGCGTCAGAAGTCCCGGGTCACCAGGTCCTGCGCCAACGAGATAGACTTTGCCGGATTTCATCGTATGTTGTCAGTAACTAAGAATTCTTAATCCCTCGCCCCCTTGGGGGAGAGGGTTGTAGATTTAAATCCACGCCCATCTCGGTTGCAACGTTCGCGAAGGGCTTTGGAGGTGCGGCATTTTACTTTTGCCTTTTGCCTTTCTTTTGCGGCTCCCACGCCCGGGGGCGCTTACTCTTACCCAATCGCGTCGAGAATCTCCCGCGCGCCTTGGCGTAAAAGGTCTTCCGCCACCGCCGCGCCCAGCGCTTCCGGATCGGACGCGGGCCCCTTCGAATAGGAGCGAATCAATTGTGTCCCCGCGAGATTTGCGACCAGCCCTTGCAACTGCAAATTGCCATCTTCCACCACGGCGTGGGCGGCGATAGGCACCTGGCAACCGCCACCCAGTCGGCGCAACATCGCGCGCTCGGCGCGGACCGCCTGATGCGTCACCAGGTCGTCGAGGCGCGCCACGGCCTCGAGCGCGCGCGTATCGTCAGTCCGGATTTCGATGCCTAACGCCCCCTGGCCGACCGCCGGGCACATCTGGTCGAGGCGGAAGTAACTGGTTATCCGTTCGGTGAGGCCCAGGCGGTGCACGCCGGCGGCGGCCAGCACCAGCGCCTCACCATCGCCACGCTCGAGCTTGCGCAGTCGCGTGTCCAGATTCCCCCGCATCGCAACATAAACAAGGTCGGGCCGCATGGCGCGCAATTGTGTCTGCCGTCGCAAACTGCTCGTGGCAACACGCGCACTGGGCGGGAGGTTCTCTAGGGGTTGTCCGTCTCGGGCGATCAAAACATCGCGCGCATCCTCTCGCCGCGGCACCGCGCCGAGCGCGAGCCCCGCGGGTTGTTCGGTGGGCAGGTCCTTCAAGCTGTGCACGGCCACATCGATTTCCCGCGCCCGCAGCGCTTCCTCAATTTCTTTGATGAACAGGCCTTTGCCCCCGGCCTCGGCAACGGTTTGAGCCATGGAGGCCGGCAAAGCTTCGCCGGGCGCGACGGCCTGGAGCTTGTCGCCCGTCGTCTTGATGATGCGAACTTCTATTTCATGGCCGGCTGCGGTAAGCTGATCACGAACCCAATGGGCCTGCCACAAAGCGAGCTTGGAACCGCGCGAGCCGATGGTGAGTTTCATAAAGGATGTGACCCGTGACAATCACGATGGCCGATTTTCGATTGCCGATGGTCGATTGCGCGAAATCGTAAATCGGCAATCGACAATTTCCTCAGTTCCCCAACCCGAAAATCTTATGGATCAGCCGCACTAACGCTACGTTTTCGGGTTCGCCTGCTCCACTCTTAAGTTCCGTAATGGGTCCGTGGAGGATCTTGTTCATGATGCCGCGCGTCAGGGCGTCCACGGCCTGGCGCTGCTCGGGGGTCAGGCTTCCCAGCCGGCCCTGGTAGCGTTCCATTTCCGTGGCGCGGATGCGGTTCAGGCGGTCCTCCAGCGCGACAATGGTCGGCACCACGTCACGCGAAGCCAGGCGCTTCAGCGTATGCTGCACTTCCATCTGGATGATTTCCTCGGCCCAAACGGCTTCGTGCTCGCGTTGCTTTTTGTTGGCCTCGACGACGTGGCCCAGGTCGTCGATATCATACACATAGACATTTTCCAGTTCATTAACAGCCGGGTCGACGTCGCGCGGCACAGCGATATCCACGAAAAAAATGGGCCGGTTCCTGCGAGTACTCAGGAGTTTTTCTACTTGGTGCTTGTTAATGATGGTGTGGGGTGACCCAGTGGAGCTGATGACGATGTCCGCCTGGCTCAGGTGTTCGTGGAGATGCTCAAAGGGCACCGGCGTACCGTGAAACGCCGCCGCCAGTTCCACCGCCCGGTCGTAAGTGCGATTGCTCACCAGGATATTGCTGGCGCCGCTGCTCAACAGGTGCTTGGCCGCTAGTTCGCTCATCTTGCCGGCGCCCACGACGAAAATCGTTTTACCCTGGAGGCCGCCGAAGATTTTTTTCGCCAGTTCCACGGCCGCGTACGAAACGGACACCGCGGCCGATCCCAGCGCCGTTTCACGCCGCACGCGCCTGGCCACGGCGAGCGCCTGGTTCACAACTTCGTTCAGGGTGCCGCTCATCGCGCCCACCGCGCGCGCCGCGGCGTACGCCTGTTTCATTTGTCCCAAAATCTGAGGCTCGCCGAGGATCATGGAGTCAAGGCTGGACGCCACCCGGAACAGGTGCCTCACCACGTCCTGCTGCCGGAGACGGTAGAAGAAATGCGCGAATTGGCCTAAGTCGCAATGGTGATGGTCCGCCAGGAAACGGCGAATGATGGATTCCGCATCGACTTCGTCCTCAGCGGAGGTGGTCACTTCCACGCGGTTGCAGGTGGAAAGAATCATCCCTTCGCGGATACCCGCGCGATGCACCAGATCGGATACGGCTTCAGCCAAGCGCGCTTCCGGGATGTTCATCTTTTCCCGGACTTCCACCGGCGCCGTGCGATGATTGATGCCCAAAAGGGTGAGATTCATAGATACAACCGGGATTCGGGGTTAGGGGTTCGGGGTTCGGTCTCGCAACGCTATGCTTCGAGATTTCAACGCTCCGATTAGTCGGTTTAGCATTTTTCCAATGTCTTGGACCTGCTGTGAAAACGCACCCAATTCATCTGAGGTTAGTAGATGTAAATTGCAGGCGACAATCAGGTGTGTTTCCAATTCCATCTCGGACTTGGGAGCTCAAGCCGTATCGCTCTGTGTCCGGAAATCGAGAAGTTAATCTGTAAAGTTCAGTTGTAAGGGCGACAGACTTCTTCCAAACATCCAACTCCTTGTAATTCTGGATCATGATATTCCCGCCCCCGAACCCTTAATGCCCAATCCCGCGGCCCAAATCCCTAACCCCGTAATTTCGGGATGTACCCGTGCTCTCCACTGAGCAGGCTGACGCCCACGAAGGTTACGAGAATAGCGGCGAACCCAAAGATCGCGAAATAGGCAGCGCGCCGCCCGCGCCAAACACCGCTGACGCAATGGGAGAAAAGCACCAGGTAGATCAACCAGGTCACAAGGGAAGCCAGGATTTTCGGGTCGAGCTCCCAAGGGCCCTTCCACGTACGGCTTGCCCAGACAAACCCGGTCAGTATGCCGAGGCTCAAGAAGGGTAGTCCTAACACCAGTGAGCGGTAATAAAGTTCCTCGCAGACCTTAAGGGAGGGCAACCGATAATAAAAGCCGCGCGGCTGCTTGGACTTCAGCTCGCGTTCCTGAATCAGGTACATGACGGCGGCGACGAAGGTGAGAAACAGGGCCGTGTAACCGAGGAAAATCGAACTGATATGAACCAGCAACCAGCCGCCCCGAAAGGCCGAGGAATCAAAGGAACCCGCCGGACGAAGCGCCGAGATCAGCGTGAGCAGGAAAACGAGAGGCAGCATGAACAGACCCAGGGAAACAATTCGGTAGCGCAGGTATACGAAGAAAAAGGCGAGGGTCACCAGGAATGCGTAAAACGACAGAGCACTCCGGACGTCCGTAACCGGCAGGCGATGGAGGCGTGCGGCCTCCACTGCCAACGCCGCGGCATGTGCTGCCAAGCCGATTCCCAACGCCCCCAGAGAAGCAGGCGAAAGCGACGGCCGCCGCCGTACAACGGAGGGGACGATGAGCGAGATTCCCAGGGCATAAAATGAGAGCGCCATCCACACGCAGGCATCGTGCATAAGTGCTCCAAAGCAGTAGCGGCAAACTTAAGAATTATAACATCCCTGGTGTGCGGGTCTGATGGACAACTGTGATTCTCGCAAGCCGCGGGGGAATCATAACTAAAAGCGAGGGCTGGGAGGGTTACGGCCGTGTCAGACGATTTCCATCAACTTTGGCAGGATGCCGGCGCCGTCGAATTCAAGTTGTTCAGCAGAACCGTCGTGTCAAATATTTGCGATGTTCTTACGTGAACAGAAAACAAGCTGCGGGGGTCCTGCGGGTACGACGCAGCGTATTCGATGTCCCCAAACAGCGTCGAAAAAAAAGCGCGGAACTCCGAATCCGCTGCAGTGCGGGTCTCCGGCCTATTGGGGGCCAGAAGGCGATCGTTTATAAAAACCTCCATCTCGCGGCCGTTGCATTGAATCGTTCCGTCCAGGCTCGGCTCGGTCTCCAAACGCCGGCAGGCAGCCAGAGCAGCTTGTGTTGCCTGAACCAGGCGATCCTGGTTGGTTCCCTCCAACACCGCTTTGCGGTTGTACCGGACTCCCAGCCGGTTACCGGCGTTATCGAGGCTATAGTTGCCCTGGTGTCCGATTAGAACCAAGCCCGGGCCCGAGCGGACGTGACGATAATCAGCGACATCCAGCAGGAGTTCACCGTTAGCCTGATTTTGGATCCAGCTATGAAAGACTGGAATCAGAGAATCGAGGTCAACTTCTTCCGCATTACTCACGAAAAGCTTTACATTGACGTGCTGAAATTCCATGTTCTCGATATCTCTCCTTTAGGCGACGCTAACGGCTCCCAGCCGGTTGTAGCAGGCGTGTGAAGCGTCAATAAAGAGTTGGGCTTCATCAATCAGGTAGCGAGCTGAATCAGGATTGGCCGGCTTGCCCGACGATGCGTGGGCAGCGAATAAGTACTGAGCGAATTTTCCGCCCGCGAACGAATCGAAGAATTTCTGGGTATCATAGAAGCGGGTGGTGAATTCGAGCATGATCCGGTCAGGATCGTCGGGGACGTCCTGGAGTTCCAGCTTCACCAACGCCTTGGCCGCATGGATCATCGCCAGATACGCAGTCCGGGCTGCCTGCTGGAAGCTCCCTTTTTCCAGCTTCACCTGTGCCTCAAAGACCTCACGCTCAGCAGCGGCGAGATCGAATTCGACCGCCGAAACCACTTCTCCGGCGCATTCACCGACGCCCATATCGCCCAAACTGTATTCGCGTGGATCACCCCAGTCGCTGAAGAACGACGGGTCAGCGTCATCTGCGGGCAGCCGGGTGAGATCTTCCAACAGATTCTTGATTTCTATCTTCCCGATGCGCTTGACGAAATCCTTAAAGCTTTCGCCGTTTTTACGGTTGGCCACATATCGATCCGTCAAGCGGGTCACGACCTGCGGAATGTTTTTGGACGGGACCGCCACAACGGGCAGGCCGTACGAGCCGGCGTTGCTCTCCCACTGTCCCCCCAGAACCACCTGGAAGTGAGGAACGGCATAACCGGCCATCTTGCGGCTGACGCCGTAGAAACCGAGGTCGGCCAGGTGATGCTGGCCGCAACTGTTGAAGCAGCCACTGATCTTGATGTGCAGGTTCTGCACCGCCTCGTCCATTGCAAAACACCTCTGGGCGAGCCGGTTGCGCAGCTCCGCTGCCAAGCCTCGAGACGAGGAAATGCCCAGTTTGCACGTGTCCGTGCCGGGGCACGTAACGATATCCACGATGGTTCCAGCCCCCGGTTCTCCCAGGCCCACGGCGTTCAATGCTTCGTAAATGTCTACCAAGTCATGATTGCTGACCCAGCGAATGGCGAAGTTTTGTTCGACGGTCGTGCGGATGGTTTCGCGCGTGAATCGGCGCACGATGTCGGCGAGGGCGCGAAGCTGGCTCGCCGTAATGTCACCCAAGGGAAGCGTGGTCGTGACCGTGGAATAACCTTCCTGGCGCTGGGGCCGCACGTTGGTTTTGTACCATCGCGCGAAACCTTCCGAGGTCGAGGACGGAGTCTCACCTGGGGGGCGCAGCGGCTCCTCCGTCGATTCTTTTGCGGTTTCCAAATATGACGTCCATCTCGGGTCAGGAGGCAGAATCTTGCGCTCTTCCCAAACCAATTCCTTGAACTTTTCGATTCCCAGGTCGTGAATCAGGAACTTGATGCGAGCCCGGTTGCGATTTTTCTTTTCTCCCAAGCGCGCGAAAACCCTGGCGATGGATTGGGCGATCGGCAGCAGTTCTTCCGGGGGCAGGAAGGGGTGGAGTAGTTTCGCCTGGTAAGGAACGGTGCCCAGTCCTCCGCCCACATACACGGCAAAACCGCGCACTTCCTTTCCGTTTTCGGTGCGCGTGACCCCGACCAAGCCCAGGTCGTGCATGTTCGCGAGTCCGCAGGCATGCTGCGCGCAGCCGCTGAACGAGGGTTTGAATTTCCGGCCAAAGCTCTGGCAGTCCGGGTGGCCGAGCAAGAATCGTGAAAGCGCCCGCGCATAGGGGGTGACATCGAAAACTTCATCCTGACAAACGCCGGCGAAAGGGCAGGCGGTAACATTTCTGACCGTGTTCCCACAGGCTTCACGCGTCGTGATTTTTGCGGCGGCCAGGCGGCGCATGATCGTAGGCGTATCGTCGATGTGCACGTAATGAAGCTGCACGTCCTGACGAGTTGTGATGTGAGCGATTCCGTCGGAATACTCTTCCACAAGTTCCGCCAGGGTTTCGAGTTGCGCGGCGTTCAGGCCTCCGGCAGGTATTTTGATGCGCTGCATGCCCGGAGCATCCCAGAGGGTGTTCGGCCCCTTGGTCAAACGCCCGGAGGGATAGGCGAACTCTTGCACCCTTTTGCCGTCGTGCCGCTGACCATTGTCATAACGCTGGCCGTACACTCCCCGGCGTAACCGCGTTTCCGCGATCAGACGCTCGTCGAGCTTCCCCTGTTTCTTCAGGCCCAAATCCGTTTCGAAGATGTCAATCTCGTGGGCCAGGTCCTCCGGCAACTTGGCGGAGAGGTTTTCCTTCCAAAGCGAGTTTGAGGCTTTCATGCTGAGTGCACTCCAAAAACAAAAAACCCACTGCCGGATTTGCCTCCGACGGTGGGTTCGAATCAGTTCGTTTTGATTAGCGCGCTGCTAAGCAACTCCCCCACACGTCGGCACTGTCACCGTACAACAGCACTTCGCCGCACCGAGTTGGAGGACGAGTCCCATGACTGAATAACTAGGATAAAATGTCCGACCCGGGAAGTCAACGCGAAACTCAATAAACTCGACGCTGCCTCAACTTTCATTCGAAATATCCCCGTGGGTCTTGTTATGATGGCATAGGTCAAGATCATGTCGTCATCCATCACCCCGGTCATGCAGGGAAAGCCGCGCCCGCAGTTGCAGGTGCGGGCAGCCGAAGAGCGCGATGCCCGCGATATCGCACGAATCTACCTTCAGGCGATTCAAGATCACTTGGCGACGTTCGAAAAGTTTCTGGGCACTGCCGAGGAGCGCACCCGTTGGGTGACGGAACACTCCGGGAAATACCCCCTGCTGGTGGCGGACCTGAACGGGCGGATTTTGGGATGGACGTCGATCAGCCCCTATCAGGTGCGGCCGCGCATCGAGGGCATTGCCGAACTGCTCATCTACATCGACCGCGATTACCGGCGGCACGGTGTGGGCAGGGAATTAATGCGCGCCATTCAAGCCGCGGCGCGTAAGGAAGGGCACTACAAATTGATCGGGAGATTTGTAGCTCACAATGACGCCGGCCGCACGCTTTGCCGCATGACCGGCTGGAGAGAAGTGGGGGTGCACCAAAAACACACCCTCCTCGAAGGCCGCTGGCACGACGTGATTGTGGTCGAGTTCCTCATCACGGAAAACCTCAAGCAAACCCTATAGCCCTGTAGCCAGAAATTGCCCCGCCGTTCTTACGCGCCCTGCCGGGTTCGGGTCAAACGCGCCCAGACGAGGTAGACGGGAATTCCCAAAAGCACCAGTCCCAAACCGAGGCCGGATTCGCGCGGGCTGCGGGCCAGCGAATTGACAATGATGATCAGTGCCGCGGTGGCGAAAGCCAGCGGCAATACGGGGTAGGCCCAAACCCGGTAAGGCCGCGCCAACTGTGGGCGCTTCCGGCGCAGAATGACCACCGCCAGCGCCGCCGCTGCGTAGAAAATCCAGCCGGTGAAAATGACGTAGGTATAGAGCTGCTCAAACGTGCCGGTGGCCGCCAGCACGATGGACCAAACTCCCTGGATCAGCAAAGCAACATACGGGGTTTCGAAGCGCGGATGAATTCGTCCCACCGCGGAAAACATGACGCGGTCGCGCGCCATGGCGAAGTAGGCGCGTGCGCCACCCAGGATGTTGCCGTTCGTCGCCCCGAAGATCGAGCAAAGAATTAACCCGGAGACAAACGCGGCGCCACGCGGGCCCCAAAGGATCTCCATGGTTTTTGCCGCCACGCGCTGGTAAGCGTCCTGGGCCATGACGGGCAACGACAAGACATGCAGGTAGGCGAAGTTGGCGCTGAGATAAGCGAAAATGACAATGAGCGCTCCGACAAGAAAACTGCGCGGGAGCACTCTGGAGGGGTTCTTCACTTCGCCCGCCACATGCGACAAGTGGTGCCATCCGTGATAAGCCCACAACACCCCAATCAGCGCCACCCCAAAAGAACTCAGGGTGGTGTACGGGGGCGTATATCCCGCCGGAGGCGCAATCGGCGCCACATGATGGGCAAATAGGGCGAAGCTCACAATGATGGCCACACCCGTCAACTTGGCCAGCGTAAAAAAGGTCTGTACCCCCGACGCACGCTTGACACCCGCAATATTCACCAGCGTCAGCACCGCAATCACCGCGCTCGCCACCAGCTTTCGATCGAGGGGGGTAAGAGGGAAAAAGCTGGAACTGTAAATGCTGAAGGCCACTGCGAGGGTCGCGATGCCGCCCGATTCAATCACCAGCAGGGCTGCCCAGCCGTACAGAAAAGCGGCCAGTTTGCCGTAGGCATCGCGCAGATAGATGTAAACTCCGCCCGCTTCCGGAGTCGCCGCTCCGAGTTCGGCGAGAGAAAGCGAACCGGCCAGCGCCAACGCTCCTCCTACAATCCATACCAGGATGACGGTGGAGACGGACCCGACCTGAAGCGCTACATTGTGCGGAACCAGGAAGATTCCGGATCCGATAATCGTGCCCACCACAATGGCGATTGCCCCCAGGGTTCCGATGGCGCGCGGGAGTTCGGTGGGCGCATGAGATTCTGCATCCGAAACCAAAGATCCCGGCGATGACGACCTCGGAGGTATGGCCATAGATAACCTGAAACGCGAAACTCCAATCCTCAGTCCCGAAACCTGCGCGCCCCCTTCCCACTTGCCGCCTTCTTCCGGCATTCTTCCGTGGAAGCGTCTTGAGCGGGGTAGTGCACACCGTTGAATTCACGCAACACCAGGCGGCCGCGGTGGCCGGCGCCGGAGTCGTACGCGTACCAAGTGACGGAGCAGTTACAGACGTCATGGCCTGGGTCGCGGTCAATGGCGAGTAGGGTCTTTTCCGTCAGGCGCTCGAGTAGACGGCGAAAGGTGAGCACCACAACGGAGTGGCACAACACCAGCACCGATTGCCGGCGGCAGTCGCGAGCCAGCGTCCCCAGGAAACTGTGGACGCGCAACGCCACGTCAGGATAGCTTTCGCCTCCGGGTGGGCGGTAATAGTATTTTCCCTCGCGCTCGCGGCGGCGCCACTCGTCAGGATACTTGCTGCGGATGCCGTGGCCCGTCAGCCCATCAAGAATGCCGAATTCTTTTTCGCGGATTCGTTCTTCCAAGGTCAGGTCCACCGTGTAAGGAAATTGCTTCAGGAAGGTGATGGCGGTTTGGAGCGTGCGTTCGTAGGGTGAAACAAAGACGCGGTCGAAACGAAATTCCTGCGCCAGGTATTTCCCGGTCGCAAGGGCTTGGCGCAAGCCTCGGGGCGTCAGCGCTACGTCCATGTCGCGGACGTCGCCGTGATATTCCAGGCTGCCTTCTCGCTGAGCTTCCGCGCGGCGCACATTGCGCTGCGATTCACCATGGCGAACGATCACGAGGTGGCTCATCCACCTCTGCTGCGACGTGGGCAAGCGGGCTTCTCGCTTTCTTGCGCCACTCGGGGGTAGTGGGTCAATCTGATGCAGAGGCGGCTTTACGCCGCCATTTGGCAACGTCAACTCGCCGCTACAATATCAAATTGATCCACTACGGCCCCACGGAGCGGCCTTTACCAAATCAAGGTGGGTCATTATACTGAGGTGCTTTCGGGAAAACAAAATACCTTTTCAGGCCTCCGGCTCGCGGAGACGCCAGGGCGAATCATGATGAACTATATTGCCGGACGATTTGAAGGCCAAGTGGCGCTGGTGGTGGGCGGCGCGCAAGGCATCGGGAAGGCGATTGCCGTGCGCCTGGCTCGCGAGGGCGCCCGCCTGGTGATTGCCGACATCGACCGCCCGATGATGGCCCGCACCGCGAAGGAGATCAGCGCGGCGGGAGGAAGCGTCCGCACGGTCGTTTGCGACGTGCAAAAGAAGCCCCAGGTGGAGCGCACCGTGGAGCAAATCATCCGCTGGCACAAGCGCCTTGATGCGATGATGTACGTCGCCGGGGTGGGTAAGGGCGTACCCTTCGTCCAGACGGACGACAAGCACTGGGACTGGACGATGGGCATCAACCTGCGCGGTGGTTTCCTGTTTGCCCGTGCTGTGGCGGCGCAGATGATCAAGCAGCGGAGCGGCAAGCTCGTTTTCATGGCATCCACCAACGCCTGGGATGCGGAAGCGGAACTTGCGCCTTATAACGCTTCCAAGGCCGGCTTGTTCCTCCTGGCCAAGACGCTGGTGCGTGAACTGGGTCCCTTTGGAATTAATTCCAACGCCATCGGCCCGGGACTGATCCGAACGCGCCTGACGGAGCCCTTTCTCAATGACCCGAAGTTTATGAAGAAGTATGAGAATCTGATTCCCGTGGGCCGGCTCGGCGAGCCCGAGGACATTGCCGGGCCCGCGACCTTTCTGGCCTCGCGCGACGCCGACTATGTCAATGGTGTCCTGCTCTTTGTTGATGGCGGGCAACTGGCCTGACGGCGCGAGAGCGCGGCAAGGTTGGCGGCCCGGTCCGTAACTTTCTGATCGAGGAGATAACATGCGCAGAGTGGTCCGTACCCCAGACGCCCCCCAACCCAGAGGCGTCTATTCCCAAGCCATCGTTGCTGACGGCTTTGTCTTTGTTGCCGGACAGGCGTGCGTGAACCCCCAGACCAACGAGCTCGAATTCGGCGACATCCAATCGGAGACCCGGCGAACCCTCCAAAACATCCGTGCCATCCTGGAAGCGGCGGGAAGTTCGCTGCAGGACGTGGTGCGCGTAAGCGTATTCCTCGCCGACATGAATGATTTCGCGGCGATGAATGAAGTTTACAAGCAGTTTTTTCCGGAAGACCAGCCTGCCCGCACCACCGTAGGCGCGCAGCTACCCAAGATTAAAATTGAAATCGACTGCATCGCGCGCGTCAGCAAGCGGCGCAGGAAGTAAAGTGAGGTGTCCATGCTGGCTCAAGAGCTTTCCACTCCGGCGCTAACGGTCGATCTTGACGCCCTCCAAAAGAACCTCGCCCGTGTGGCGGAATTGTGCCGTCGGCAAGGCGTGGGTTTACGCCCGCACACCAAAACGCACAAGACAGTGGAGGTTTCGCGCCTCCAAATGGCGCACGGCGCCGTAGGCTTGACGGTCGCCAAAGTGGGTGAAGCGGAAGTGATGGCCGGCGCCGGGCTCGACGACATCCTGGTGGCGTTTCCCATCCTGGGGGACGAAAAACTCCGGCGCCTGGCCCGCCTCGCCCGCGCTCGCCGTCTGCTGCTCTCGCTCGATTCGGAAGCCGCAGCGCGGGAGCTTTCCCGAGCCGCCGCCGCGCAAAATGCGCACATCGGCGTGCTGGTGGAATTCGACGCTGGCGGTCGCCGCTGCGGGCTTGATCCCGGACCGGCGTTGGTGGCGTTGGCGAAGACCATTGAGAAGCTGCCGGGGTTGAAGTTTCGCGGGCTGATGAGCTATTTCGGCAACGTCTGGGGGACCCCGGAGCAACGCCGCGCGGAAGCCAAACAGGTGGCCGAGCGCGTCGCCCAAGGCCTGGCGGCATTTCGCGCCGAGCGCATGCCGGTGGAGATCGTTTCCGGCGGCTCCACTCCTTCCGCGGAGTTTGCCCACCTGATCCCCGGGCTCACGGAGATCCGCCCCGGCACCTATGTTTACAACGATCTCAATACCTACTATCAGGGCGCGTGCAGCCTGGAGGATTGCGCCGTGCGGGTGGTGGCCACGGTGGTTTCCACCGCCGTGCCCGGCCGGGCCATTATCGATGCTGGCTCCAAGACGTTTTCCTCCGACCCGCTGGGCTCCGGGCCCAAATCCGGCTACGGATACGTGGTGGAAGCGCCCGATGCGCCCATCGTCAAGCTGAATGAAGAACACGGCTATTTGGACATCACGCAGTCGCGTCATGACTTCCACGTCGGCGAGGTGGTGACGGTCATCCCCAATCACGTTTGCGCCACGGTGAATATGCACGACGAGATCCTGACGCTGCACCAAGGCGTGGCGGTGGGTTGCTGGAAGATTGCCGCGCGGGGAAAGGTTCGTTAGTCAGGATTCTTCCCCACGCATGGGCGCTTTTGGGGGGACTGCCGGAGGGGCGAGGCTGAAAGGCAGAAGGCAGGAGGCGGGAGAAGCGCAGGACAAGGGCTACCACCCTGCCGCTAACCGCCCATGCCTATGACGCACACAAGCTAGAGTTGCGCGGACTTCTGCTGTGTGAGGTCTGCTCTGGTATCACTAAAGGGGATCCGTCCGGGCTGTGTTATATTGAGTCAAGACACAGCCGTAAACTTCTTTTTTGATCAAGGAATCATCAGAGAACTTGAGAGTAATTTTGTAGTTGAACTTCCAAGTGTCGCCTCCGCGCGGGTGGAAAGTCAGCGAAACGCTGCCGTGCGCGACCTCTGCCTTCGTTGGGTTGCCCTCGATCTGTAAGGCAATGGTGTGGGAAGAATGCTTGTCCCAGAGGCCTTCATTGCCTTCGGACTTGCCCACTTCCAGCCCGTTTCTGTTCTTGAGGTAAACATCCAGCTTGGTGTCCTGTTTCTTATTGTCTGTGGTCGTGTCGAACTTCGCTTCCACGGAAGTGAGGGTTGGCTCCTGTGCGAACGCGGCTGAGTGGAACGCTGTCATAGCGACTAGCGCCAGGCAGCACATGATGGTCTTCATCTGAAATCTCCTTTTCCGATTCCGAGCCAGCTAACCTCTAATGAACCCCCCCTTTTATACGGTCAAGCTGACGCGGTGTCTGTGTCCTTCAGAACGCCTGTTTGGTCCTTAGTGCTCATCTCAGGTGAACCGCATCGGCGAGCGCCGGCGGGCGCGAAAAGCCGTGGATCTCGCCCCGCGGAGGTCCGCGGTACGCTTGGTGTGCCGAGCATGTTCGACAGCTTGGGGTGAGAGTCCCCTTCACAACCTGATACCGGAAGTTGGCGACGCTGTTTCTGTACAAGGAGCCGCGGTGAACGGAGGGATGCTGTCAACCGAGGGAGCGGAGCACGAGGTCGTTCCCGGAGGACGTGCGCTTCCCCGGCGCGAGTCATGCTCGATTTTTCGGTGACTCTTGAACCTCCTCTATCCTCTTGGGTTTATTGTCTTGGATAGTTGTCGGCCCGCGACGGGGGATCGTTGCCCAGCTTGGGAGAAGTGAAGTATTGTTTGCGAGCCTTCGTCCACTCCACCATACTGAGGCCCGTAGGGTCGTAAAGTATTCGCCCTCCGACGATCGTCATGCGGCTGATCAACTGCACATTCCCGTTCATGCGCGCGAACCCGTCGTCGGTGTATCCAAATTTCCCGTGGAGCACTTCCAAGACCGCGATGTCTGCTGCCCGTCCTTTCGACAATGTTCCCAAATCAGGGCGGTTGATCTCGCGCGCAGGATTCCAGGTTGAGCGCCGAATTACATCCTCCAGGGGTACTCCCATGGCGAGGAACTTCGACATGACATTAACCATGTTGACGGCGGGACCGATGGTGCTGAGGAGATGAGCATCGGTGGAGATGGAATCGGGAAGGAATCCTTGTTCAACAGCAGGGACGGCATTCCGGAACCAGAAGCTGCCGGCCCCATGACCAACGTCAAAGATGACGCCGCGCTTTCGGGCCTCAAATAGAATCGGGTTTACCTTCCCGTTTTCCAAAAGGATGGGAAATTGTTGCGCAAAGACGTGGGTGTGAATATCTCCCGGGCGCATCTTCGATAAAATCAACTCGTCATACGAGCGTAGCGGGGGCCGGGGGAAAAAATCAAACATCACCGGCAACCCTGCCGCCTGTCCACATGCTTCCGCACGGTCTACCGCCACCCAAGGGCGATGCAGTTCGTCCCAAGGTCCGACAGTCCAAAAGTGTGCCGTTTTCACTCCCACGATGTAATCACGGTATTCCTTAATGGTGGCGACGCATCTTTGCACATCCATTTGGTCTACGGCTTGCTCTAATCCGCCGTTCATTCCATCTGCCACGATGTTGAGAAATGCCAGCACACGAACCCTGGAATGATCGATCACCGCCTGTTTCAGCCTTAAGAATGTATCTGCGCCGCTGCTACCTGCATCGACGACGGTGGTCACACCGTAGGCGAGAAACAGATCCGCAGGGATACCAAACGGCGGGATATGAGCGCGCGCCTTCGGAGCGAACCAGTCGAGAGGTGCTCCGCCGTTGCCAACGTGAACATGAATGTCGACCAAGCCCGGGGTAACATAAAGCCCGGCGACATCAACCACCTTCCCAGCCTCGCTCGCGGGGATATTGCTTTCAACCGCTGCGATCCTTCCTTCCGAAACCGATACGTCCATGATTGCATCAATCCGACTAGCGGGATCAATGACGTGGCCTCCTTTGAGGAGCAGATCATACCGAGGCGTTTGGGTTCGACCTGAGACCCCCATCACGAGTAACGTAACAAGAGCCGCAGTCAGAAACTGCAACCCCTTCCTTGGACTTGGCATTGGCAATTGACCTCCTTACGTGGCCCCCTCGCCGCATCGATTCAAGAACTGTGGCGAGTGATGAGACATCCCGAACTAAAACCCCGCCGTCTCAATTTCTGTCGTCCTGACGAGCCGAGTCCCCTCCCGAACCAGGAGGGGATTCTTGCCCCGCACATTAGCCCTTCTCAAGTCGAATGACTGATGCGAGCTTAAAGCGGGAGCGCGTGCTCTGAGACATAATGGTCAAGCATCGACTCCGAAGGGCCGATATAGTGAAATGCTTCCGCC
>Ga0326728_10005668_pt1 | contig 34623 bp, 32 predicted proteins | sample MB3enrmetagenome_FD_207602 | JGI IMG/M metagenome (GOLD analysis project Ga0326728, IMG submission 207602) | Lab enriched peat soil microbial communities from McLean, Ithaca, NY, United States - MB31MN | ecosystem: Environmental > Terrestrial > Soil > Wetlands > Peat | place: USA: New York...
CTGGTTTCGATTCGGGCAATACCGGCCTGACGAATTCCACGCGGCAGATCCGTATAGCTGACGAGGCGAGGTTGGTCAGTTTCGCGCGGCATTCGGGAAGCTCACCGAGCAACTTTGGATACGATATGCCGGCATTGTGACCGAATAATGGCGCTGCAGTGCACATGCGGTGCTGCAGTCGTGGATCGCAAAATTGTTAGATTGCCGCAGAGATCGTGGGATGCGGCAAAATGACGTCTACGGTCATGTGGACATTATCCGCCAACAATTTGGACATTATTTTCCAGAAATCACAGCCGCTCGGAACATCGCCGCCGGTCTCTGCATCATGGACCAAGAGGGAAATATCATTAAGGTGGACCGAACCCAGCCGCCCCACCTCGTGATACTGATTCCGGAGCTGTCACTGATTGCGGGCCGAGAGGAGGTGGGGATCCCGTTTTTTCAGGCTGTCATGCAAAACACGCGCGGGTTTCTTCACATACTTGATCCAATAGAGTTACTTCGGATTGTGCAAGCAGGCTCGATGATCGCAGCGCGCGGCCGGACAACGACGCCGATGATGGCGTTCGACAATTGGCTTACGAGACGCGCGGAGCATCTTGTGCAGGTTGGACACCCGTACTTTCATGTCTTACTCCGGTTCGATGAAGAGCAGGCAGACGAACAACCCGAAGGGCAGGATTCCAGCGATAATTGAGCATTAATGACTAGGCCGGAAATACGATCCTGGATTCGTGCGCCACGTTGGTGTCGACATCAGTATTCTCTGTCGTTTATTTCAGCATTGATGTCGCGAGACGGAAATAGCCAATTGCAAACACGTCATCCTGGCGGCAAATAATTGAATTTCTCCTCTCTATGCGGCTTCAGGACCCGCGGATGGCGACATCCACTGTTGATAAACGCATGCTCGCGACAATCACTCCTGAAATATAAAACCCGCAGTTCGTCAACGTTCTGCGGAGCCAAATCGAGAGGTGCCAAAAACACCTTTAAAAACAGTATCCTACGGGCAACCAAAATCCGCCGCGACAGCGACGACTGAAATTAGGTGACATAGAAATGTGATGTCGACAGGTGCGCAGTCAGTTCATGGCGACACTAGCGTTACCGGCTCACATGTCACTGTTGCCTTCACATGAGAGCCTGCCAAATCTTCGCGTATGCCTATTGCCTTAACCTCGCACAGAGTCGAATTCTCATAGGCTGCGAACACCAGGCCGTGCGAATGCTCAGAATGGAGTCGCTGATCAGCAGGGGTGTGGATCAGTAGCAGATACACAATTACAGTTTTCATTTGCTCTTGCCCAAAGCGAAAAACACAATCGCCCTGGGTAAGGGCGGGATTTTCCGAATTATCTCAATCACCGCGTTGTCCCTCCTTTAACGTTGCGCGTGTACGCCCTGCCCACACCGCCAGCAGACCTAAGAGCAGCGCGCCGTCGATAAGAGTGTCGATCCGCTGGCTACGCCGCGCGGCTGGGTCGCAACGAAGCCAAGGCGAGCGCACGGTCTAGCGCCATCCTTTTGACAAGATGCAATGAACGCATCGCGGCACTTTGAATACGCCGTATATGCTGCGGGACTTGGACCCAACGGTGCGTCCCAATATGTAGGGCGGCCAGGCGCGGGGCTTCCCCAGTAGGCATCATCCGGATCTCCTTGAGCCGGCGCAGATGGAGGGTGGCCAGCAGTAGCCGGTTCTTGGGGTGCGCGGTCGCGCGGAAAATCTAGGATCGCGTCGCAGTCGTATCCGGCCTCCCGCGCGTTGATTCGCGCAGTACGAGCTTGCGCTAGGTACGATGAGACCTTCTCGGTAGTCCAAAGACCACCAACTATCGCCCCCTCGACGATGAGCGCAGTTGCCGCCAGCGCGATCACGAGTTTTAGTATTTTCATGTGTATTTCTTCCCCACCACCGCCGCGCAAACTACGATCCACACCCCGCTTAGCTTTCGTCCGCTTGCGTTTTGCCGGCTTCTTGCTCGACTGCCGCCGAACGTTCTGCGTCTCGACTCTTCCTTTGAGGGTTCTGGTATGTAAGGGACTTCCCCTGCCCGGCAGGGCATCGTAGTGCCAAGATCGAGATGTTGGAGTCGTCGATCTAACCGGGAGGGGAAGCCCCTTACATACCAGAACCGCGTAAGGCCGCCTGTCGCAAAAATCTCGGTGAGCTTGTGTATGTCCGCGTCCGCCTGTTTGCGTTCGTGTAGTTCCTGGGAGTCACCTTGGACGCGGGCCGCAGTTTCCTCCGTAATTTGCTTGGCAGTTTGCGTAATACGTTGTTCTAACAGAGGCAGCATTTGTTCTAGTCTGTGTAGCCGCTCTTCGTTAGTCGCGGTTGGTGGCAGTTCGACGAGACCGACGCCTAATGCCATGTCCCCTCCGGAGAAGGCCATACCTGCACCAGTTATTTGAATCGTGACGTTAGATGAGGGACGGCGCGCAATCCAGCCCTTAAGCCATTCAATGATTCCGGGAGGACTGAACTGTCGTTTTGTTTGATGGATGCCCAGAGCTGTCGTCGCGAGACCGATTAGTTGGAGGATTGTCCCGGACCAACGCGCGCGTGACTCCAGGTCTGCCCATGGACATGGCCAAAGAAAGAGAAACGCAACGATGGAAACGCTGAGACCTAACCAGAAATGCCAAGGCTCTTTGAGCCAGGGTAATAGGCGAGTATGCGGGAGATTCATCCCTCGATTTTAGTCGCTCTCGCTCGTGGTGCTGATTGGTAAAGTTCGGCGCGATGCACAATGAGCGCTCCCGCCACCATTATGCTGGATACCATAAGGGCAGTGGCGGTGCTCATTCATTCGCGCCATGTAGATCGGCTCAAGAGTATCCAGACAGTCTTCGATGGTGATTTGAAGCCAATTAGTGCTGCCGCTGCAATGCGGCTCATTGCTTCTCAGCCGCGTCGCGTTGAAAAAATAGGCTGGTCGCCTTGGGTCCGCGCTGAAACACCATGATCCGCATGCCTTCGCTCTTCGCCACGGGGAAGTAGTAGTAGCGGTCGCCCGTCGTGCTGACCGTCACGGCCTTCTTGCCGTCAGGCAGCGGGGTCTCACCGTCGGTCGTCATGACAATGCCCTTGGCTTTCATGGTGTTACAAAACTGGGCGATATCGGTGACCTCTACGTCAAGTTCCATGATCATGCCGTCGCCGAACTGCTTGTTGGCCAAGATGGCCTTGCCAGTAGCGGATGCGGATGGCTGGACGACCTCGATCCACATGCCCTTGGGGTTACCGGCGATCCAGGTGTGCCCTTCGTCGCCGACGCCCATCCATTCACGCGCGATGCCGTTCTTGAGGGGGATTCGGGGCAGGCCGAGGACGCCGGTGTAGAACGCGGCGGTCTTCTCCAAGTCGGCGGCGAGCACGATTGTGTGGTCGACGTGCGGCGCAGAGCGCGGCGTGCGCTGCGTTTCGCTCCACGTTGCGTCGCGGAGCAGCACGACACCGTTCGGATACTCCCAACCAATTTCGACGCTCGTGCCGCGGCTCACGTCCATCGGCATGTATAGCAGCCGCTCGTCACCACGGACCCGCTTACCGTCTTTGATCGCCCACTCGGTGAGCAGTCCGCCGTTTACCATTGGCTTGCCATCCATGCCCATCGGCTGGATGCCCTTGGCGCGGACGGCCGCGTCCGCCCTTTCGAAGTCGTCGACGAAGAAGTCGAGTTCCACCAGGGCCCCCTTGCCCTTATCGTTGAGGAAGTCCATGCCCGGCCCTGGTGTCGTCGGCTCGACGAGTTCGAGCCAGATTCCATTGGCGTCAACGAACGCCAGCTTCATGCCGCCAAAGACCTTCGAGTCGCTATCGACGCCAAACTCTAACGGATGGCGGCGCCAACCAAGCGTGTCGCTGAGGAATGCGGCAGTCTTATCGAGATCCTTGACCCACACTGCCAGGTGCTCGAGGTGGGGGTTGTAGCCGGCACTGTCGCTTGGCGCCGCCAACAGCAATCCGGGCGTGGCTACGCACAGGGTCGTCACGATTATTTTCAAGAGCTTCATCAGGTCCTCCATCGTCCCGCGGACGAATCTTCGGGTATTTCGAATCGCAAAGTGGCTCGATTCCAGGCGCCGGTCGAAAGCACCTTCATCAGGCCGTGGGTTGATACGGTGTCGCTCGGTCGCGCGAGCAAGCGGGCGGGTACTCATTTAGTTCGCAAGGTGGACGAGTGACTTGCCTAGGTGCCCCTTGGTAAACAGCGCACACAGAGCCTCGGGGGCATGGTCGAGGCCGTCATACACCACGATCGGGAGCGTCATTTTTCCGTCGCGTCGCCAGCCGATCATGTTGCTGACGAATTCGTCGTAGACGTTGAGCGAGTCCATGAACCGGTAGCTCTGGATGGTCAGGAAGCGGTCGAGCACGAATTCGAAGTTGTCGATTAGTCGCACCTTGCCGTCACCGCTGTAGGTGGCGACGAAGCCGGCGATCAGGAGTTGCTTGAGCTCGTTCATGAACGGCAGACATGCGCATAGGTGTTCCGGACTTGCGTTCTCTAGCACGAGGTCGATGCCGTTCGGGCACGCCTCGCGGAACGCGGCCGCGAATGTCGTCGTCTTGTAGTTGAATGCATAGTCGACGCGTGCGATGTCCTTGAGCCAGCGGACCTTCTCGTCGGATCCCGCTGACGTCACGACCCTGAGCCCCTGTACTTTGCCGATCTGGCAGGCGATCGAACCAACCGTCCCGGCTCCACTCGAGATGACCGCCGTATCGCCGGCGCGCGCGCGCGCGAGGCTAACCATGCCGCGATAGGCCGTGAGGGCGGCAACGCCGAGGAGGCCGACGTAATCCTGGGGCGTCGCACCGGCCGCGTTGCGCTTCGCGAGCGAGTCGCTCGGCGACAGGTAGGGGACAAAAGCACTCCCGTTTGAGACAAAGTGTTCTTGCCAGCCTGACATGCTCTCAACGAGGTCCCCCTCGCGGAACGCCGGATTCTTCGAGGCCGCGACCCGTCCGATCGAGGGCCCGTCGATCGCCTTATTGAGTGGCCACGGTTCGAGGTCGGTCGCGTCGGGACTCATACTGCGGCGCATGTATGGGTCGACCGACATCCATAGGTTCTGCACAAGTACCTGCCCGGCCGCGAGTTCGGGCAAGGTTATCTCGACGACCTTGAAGTCCGTCGGTTTTGCGATCGTGTCCGGTCGCCTGACCAAATGTACCTGTCTAGTGCGCATCGACATGTTTCGCAATTCCCCGAACTGGAGCGATTAGCCTCATCCTGCAGCGGCTCCGCGCGGCGCGAGAATGACCTCTCGCATAGCAGCCGGCGGCTTGACCAATCGTAGGCCAATGGCCTATATTTAACAAGACCCGTCCAATGATTGAACGGTCTCGGTCGTTGGCACGAGAGAGGGCCCCCGCAACAGTGGTTAACATGGGTTTGACGAAGAAACACACCCTTCTGACCGATGCGACCCGCGGCATTGGACGTGCCGTTGCATTCGATTTCGCGGGGGAAGATGCGGACTTCGTAATAACAACGTGTCGGATGCTGCCACAGAACTTACCACCTTCGCTGCTAGGGTTAACTTGCGCGGCCGCCGTGTGCTTGCTCGGACCGCCGTTTGGCACGCTGCTTCACTCGGAGGTACCATGATCCCCCGATCGTCCCTGCTGATGTGCGCTCTTACCGGCCTTACTGCGGCTGCGGGTTCCACACTGACGGCGGACCTAGCCGAGCTCACAAAAACGGCACCCGTCCACAAGAAGCTTTCAGATTTACACTGGGTAGAGTTGCCAGAGTTCGGAGGCGAGGAAGCTATCATTTATCGGTCGCCAGACGGGAAGCGGGTCGCTGCCGCGTTCCACGAGTCCGGCAAGGCGACGTTTACCTACCCGTTCGATGAGTTCGTTGTGGTGACGTCCGGTTCAGTGACGGTACGGGTCCGCGGCGGGGAGCTGTTCACGCTCTCGAGGGGTGACGTCGGATATTTCCGCGAGGGCACGACTGTTGACTTCAACTTTAGTACCGATTTTTCCGATATCACCTGCCTGATCGGGGATCGTGAGGTCCGCTGGCGTTAAGCGCGACCGCACTGAACACTGCCGAATTGGAGGATCGGGTCAAACGCTAGAGCCTGCGTGGACTGACCGGCCGGTCGATCCGTGCGCTCGTGCCATCGACGAATGCTCGTTCTAGGCCCGCGGCTTGGGATGCCGCAATGCTGGACCGTCCGGTACTCTGGGTCGGCCGACGCGCCGATCGAGTACAGGGCGCCGACGGAAGTGCGCGTGGCAGGGTGTTCGTTACAACAGAGGTGAGCGTGAGGCACGTCAAAGCACTTATCCCGTCAATTGTTGCGGGCGTCATGGGCAACAGCGTGATCTACCTGATCCCGCTGCTCGTCGGCGGAATGGTCAGCGATCGGGGCTTCAGTGAACAGCAGGCGGGATTCATGGCGTCGGCGGACCTTGGTGGCTACGCCATTGCGACCTTTCTAACGGCAATGTTACTTGACCGGTTGCCGTGGCGGCGCATGGCGTTGGCCGGCCTCGTTGTGATGATCGCGGCGAACGTGGTCACGACCTTTACCCACGATGTGCAGGCGTTCGTCATTGTGCGGATCGCGAGCGGCCTTGGTAGCGGGGTCCTGGCCGCGCTCGCGTCGGTGGCTGTGGGGCAGACCGAGCAGCCGGAACGCAACTACGGTATTTTGATCGCGGCGTCGCTGCTCTACGGGACCGCAGCGTTGTGGGGTCTACCCGTGCTGCTCGCGCGCTACGGACTCAACAGCGCTTATTGGCTTCTGGTTGCCCTCGCGACAGTGGTGCTCTTCTTCGTGTCGTCGATGCCGGCGGGCCGCACGGCGCGCAGCGAGGGGCCTGCCGGCATGGGCCGCTCGGGGCGCTGGCTACTCTCGGCGGCGGTACTGGTCTCTATTCTGCTATTCTGGGCGGACCAGAACGATGTCTACGCGTATATCGAGCGAATCGGCAACGCATCGGGCATCAGCGCCGAGTTCATTGGGTTCAGTCTTGGCCTCGCCAACCTCACGGGATTTGCGGGGGCCTCGTTGGTCGCCGCTCTCGGCACTCGCGCCGGCCGGCGGTTGCCGATTGTTATCGCAACGGTCATCAATCTAGCGTGCCTCGCGATTCTCGGGCAGTCGGTCGGTCCATGGACTTATCTGGTTGCTCTCGGCGCAATGTCACTGTCGTGGAACGTCGTTAATCCGTTGCAGCTCGGAATTCTGGCCGGGGTAGATCCGACGGGCAAGGCGCTCGCACTCGCGGCCACAGTGACTGGCGCGGGTCTCGCAATTGGCCCGGCAATTGGCGCGCTCGCCATCGGCATCGGCAGTTACGTAGCAGTATTGTGGGCCGCAGGCGCACTCGCGATTGTCAGTATAGCCCTAATATTACCGGTCCTTCGGGTTGTGCGAGCGTCTTGATAGCGAGAGGATAACGATGGGAAAGAAGGGCGACGCAAAGCGGCAGCAGATCGTTGAGACGTCGAAGAAGATGCTGCTCGAGAATGGACCGGAAGGCCTGGTACTTAGAGACGTCGCCGAGCGGCTCGGCATGACGCACGGCAACCTGCAGTACTACTTCCCAACACGGCACGACCTGTTCGTCGCAATTTTTGACCAGGAGATCGTGAAGTACACGGACAGCATGAAGGATGCCGTCGCTGCAACTTCGAGCCGTCGCGGGCGGCTGTCGGCAATCATCGACTCAGGCCTGAAGATCCTGCGCTCACCTGACACCGCGCTGTGGCGGATTGTGATGTCGATGGCGGACCACAGTCCGGAAATGGCGGCAATCCTCAAGAAGGAAAACGACCTTTATGAGGCGACCGTTACCCGCGAACTCAAACACATCGCGCCCGCCATGTCGCTGCAGCGCCGGCGTCATATCGCAAAGATTATTCACGCGATCCTGGACGGTATCGGCATCCAATACGTCCACGAGAACCCGGACAGCGCAGACATGCGCGCCCTCGAGAGTGAGATCAAGGCTGCCATCATAGCGCTGGTGGAGGCGGACTGAGCCGCTCCCACCGGCACGTGGTGCGCTAGAACTCTTCCGGCGAGAACGTCTTCAGGATCTTGCCGTACGGAAGATCAGCGTTGAAGTGCGCATACTTGAAGCTGAGCAGCTGCACGATCGGGAGGCGTGCATCCGACGGGCAGCCGAAGTCCATGTGTCCGGGTCCGCTGTACACCTCGGCCTTGCCGTCCGAGCCGATCAGCGGCTTCGCGGAGAACAGCACCGACACCAGCTGCGCGAGCGATGGCTTGCGCCCCCCCTCGGGGTCCGGGATGACCCGCAGACAAATCAGCGGCAGGGTCCCGACCGCCTCAGGGGGCTCATTGACTGCCGTGCGGATGATCGCGCGGATGGCGCGATCGTCCGGCTTGACGTCCATCACGGCTTCGACTTGTCCGTCCTGGTGATGAATGAGCTCGATTCGGTGCGCGCGTTTCTTTCCGAAACCGTAGACTTCCCGGCCAAGGATCTGCGAATTTTCGCCGGTGACGTACACGCCAGGCACGTAGGCGTACAAGTCGCCCTTCCAGGTGCAAAGGATGCCGTTGTAGACCTCGCTGTACGGGCCGAGCGTGGTCCAATGATTGGTCTCGATGACCATGAAGGCGGTTGCCGGTTCGAAGAGTTCAAGATCCGACGGCAGGATGCTCAGCGCATAGTCCGGATCCGTCAGAAACTCTACCAAAACACACTCGGTGTCCCGATAGAGCCATGGGCCCTTGTGGGACAACGAATTGTGGACCGGCATAAAGGGACCCCATTTGTCGGGGGTGAGTTTGCCTTTCTTCGCCATGATGGTCTCTCCATTGGGCCGACATGCGTCGGCGGGTTGTCTGGTCCTCAAACCGTGTCGTAATGCCCGATCCGGCCGCGAGGTAATTAAATATAGGCCAAGGGCCTTTTATGTGCAATGAAGACTTGGCAGCGTCATGCCAATCTATTAATGGAATCAATCTTTTTCCCAGATTAATTCTCAATCAATTGAAAAACAGAGGTTGAAGTTTCTAGGCCATTGGCTTAGATTGGCCTTAAGGGGCCACGTTGCGACCAAAGCAGGGTCGCACGGAGGGGGAGGGGGAATCGTGGAAGTGGATTTCGGCACAGATGTCGTGACACTCGTAGAGGCGGCCGGGCAATGAGCCACGCGGGCGCTGCGGGCACGAGAGACGTCGAGGAGCCGAGCCGCCAAATCCTTGAGGCGTACCGTGAGCGCACGCCACACTCAGCGGTCGAGTTCGCGCGTGCGGCGAAGGTTCTCGCCGGGGGCACGACCGGGAATCTTCGGCACTTCCAACCGTATCCATTGTACTTTCGCAGCGGCAGCGGGGCGCGGATGGTCGACGTCGACGGTCACACCTACATCGACTGCTTCCTCTGCAATGGGCCGCTGCTGCTCGGCCACCGCGATCCGGCGATCATGGCCGCGATCGCTGAGGTTGCCGGGCTCGGCTCAATCGTCGTTAATCCACCCCTGGCAGCCGATCTCGCGTATGCGGTTCGCGAGGCGCTGCCGTTTGCGGAGCGTATTCGGTTCCTCAACAGCGGTACGGAGGCGGTGCTGACGGCCGTCCGGCTTGCACGGGCGTTCACGGGCCGTGAAAAAGTTGTGAAGTTTCTTGGCCACTACCATGGCCAGGACGACCAATTCCTGGTCGGCCTCGACCCGAGCGGCGCACCGTTCGGTGCAGGCATTCCGACGAATGCGTACGCGGCATCGGTGCTGCTGCGCTACGGCGACCTCGGGGCGCTAGAGGAGGTGCTTGCCGTCGGCGACGTCGCCGCCGTCATCCTCGACCCAGCGATGCATTCTGGGGGTCTCTGGGGTAGTTCGCCGGAGTATCTGGGCGCGGCGCGGGATCTGGCCAGATCGAACGGATCGGTGCTGATTTTTGATGAGGTTATCACCGGCTTTCGGCTCGGGCTCGGTGGCGCGCAGAGCTATTACCGGGTGACTCCGGATATCGCCACTTACGCCAAGGCGCTCGGCGCCGGCGAGAAGCTTGCCGCGGTCGCCGGTCGGGAGGACATCCTACTTGGCCTCGACCCGAACCGGCCGGACGGTGTCCGGGCGGTCTTCCAGTCGGGAACCGGAAACGACGGCACGGCTGCCCTTGCCGCCGGGCTCGCGGCGGTAACGAGCTACCGGCAGCGCGCGCGCGATATGGGCTACGACGCTCTGTTCGCGCGATCCAAGGCACTTGCTGATGGACTGCGCAGTGCATTCACGCGGCATGGCGTTCCCGCGCACGTTAACCAGCTCGGGCCGATGCTACAGCTGTTCCTGACGAACGTGGCAGCGACCTTCGAATCTTGCGCGGGAATCCCGGCCTGGCCGGGCGTCCTGTTCTACCTCGCGCTGATCAACGAGGGGATCTTGTTGTCGCTGCCGACCTCGAACCATATCTACCTGTCGTTCGCCCACACGGACGCGGACATCGCCGAGATTCTCTTGAAGGTGGACACCGTGCTCGATCGTTACGACTTCGGCGCGTGGGTGCGCGCCGCCGCGCCCGGTGCCTGACGCATCGCCGAATCAATACCCATTGCCCATCCGACCCTAGGAGATTGCCATGAAAGAGACGACCCGGATTGAGCTCGATGCCCTGTTTGCAAAGCAGAAGGCGGCTTTCGCACGGGATCGCAATCCGTCGCTCGAAGCTCGACTGGAGCGCCTGCGCACACTCGATCGGATGCTGATCGCATATCGCCAGCCGATCCGCGACGCGCTCGCATCGGACTTTGGCAATCACCATGCAATGGTCACGGACCTGTTTGAGAGCGGAGCCGTGGTCGCCCGGTCTCGTCACATCCAGAGTCAACTCGCCGCATGGATGGCAGCTGAAAAACGTGAGCTGAATCCGCTCGCGCACGGGTCGTCGACTGCCGAAGTGATGCGTCAGCCCAAAGGGGTTCTTGGCAATATCGCCCCTTGGAATTTCCCGCTCGAATGCGCGCTCATCATGACCGCGGATATGCTTGCTGCAGGCAATCGCGTGATCGTGAAGTCGGCCGAACTCGCGCCGGCGACTGCAATGGTCATGAGCGAAGCAATTACAAAGCACTTTGCGCCCGATGTGCTGGCGATGGTGAACGGCGGAGCCGAATTCGCCGCGTACTTTGCGGGGTTGCCGTGGGATCACCTGACTTATACGGGCGGCGGCCGCGTCGGGCGCCTCGTCTTACAGGCGGCCGCGCCGAACCTGACGCCGGTCACGCTCGAGCTTGGCGGCAAGAATCCGACCGTATTCGCGGCGGACGGCTTCGAGGACGTGTTGGTCGAACGGTTCCTGTACTTCCGCGTTTTCAAGGGCGGGCAGGTCTGCACGTCGCCGGATTATGCGCTGGTGCCCGAGGGCCGCATCGACGAGTGGGTCGAGAAGACTAAGCGGCTCTGGACCGGGCTATACCCGAAGTACGTCGGTCACCCGGAAGCCACCGGGGCGATCAACAAAATGCATTATGACCGTGTGCTCGGCCTCGTCGCCGAGGCCCGCGCCCGGGGCGTCAAGGTCGTCTCGCTGAACGGCGACGAGCCCAATGCGACGACACGCCAGATACCAATGTTCGTGATCGTGGATCCGCCCGAGGACCTCGCGTGTATGCAGGAGGAGATCTTCGGGCCGGTGACGCCGGTCAAGTCCTACCGGACAATCGATGAGGCGATCGCGAGGATCAACCATGGCCCTAGCCCGCTAGCGGCCTACATCGTGACCCGCAACCAGGCTCTCGGTACGCGATTTGCCAGTGAGGTCCTGAGCGGTGGTACCGGCGTCAATGTGTTTGGATTTCAGGCCGCGGACCCGGGGTTGCCGTTCGGTGGTATCGGGAAAAGCGGAATGGGCTGCCACTCGGGCCGCGAGGGGTTCCTCAACTATACGCACACGAAGTCGGTGTTCTACTGCGCAGACGACAACGGACTTGCTTTCGCAATCAAGCCGCCGTATGGCGAGGTTACGCAAGCCTTTGCCGACGCGTGCTTTGTTCCTGCGCCGTGAAGGAACGTTACGACCGCACCCACGCCGACAACCCGATCAATGATCCTCGCTGGAGATTGACACAATGACTGTCCGATACGTCGCAAGAGTGGTGGGGATTCTGTCCGTTGCCTGCATTTCGGCCACTGCCGTAGCACAGGAGCTGGAGGAGATCGTTGTCACCGCGCAGAAGCGCAATCAGAGCATTCAGGACGTTCCCATTTCGATTTCGGCTGTAACCGCCGATGACATTCAACGCCGGGGATTTACCTCGACCGACGACATACAGCTAGCCGTGCCCGGTCTAGTCATGTCTCGGCCGGGAGGGGACTCCCTCGATTCGCTGCCGGCTATTCGCGGCGTCTCTCAAAACGATTTTTCCTCGCATCAAGAGATGTCGACCGCCGCTTATATCGACGGGGCGTACGTTGGCCTTACGCGAGCGTTGACCACGGATTTATTTGACATGGATCGCATTGAAGTTCTTCGAGGTCCACAAGGCACGCTATTTGGCCGGAATGCCACTGGCGGGCTGATTCAGTACATTAGCAAACAGCCAACAGGTCAATTCGATGCGGATGTTGACACGACCGTTGGGAGTTTTGACCAACGACGATTCGAGGCGGCCGTTGGTGGTCCCCTCGCAGAGTCCTGGCAAGGACGAATTGCCGGAGTCATCGACGACGCCAACGGCATCACTCAGAACCTCATCGGTCGCGATGTAGGGTCGACGAAATACCGGGCGGTTCGAGCACAATTGCGCTATGACGGCTCACCAGTTGACGTTCTCGCGGAGTTCAATTACGGCAGAGACCCTAGCCCGACCGCCGGAAACTATCACCATCAGTCGGCATACCCAAACTCTGAGGGACTGGGCGTCAATTTGCCCCCAAATCAGAATTACTGGGGAACGTGTAACGGGTGCGACATTCTGGGTTATGCAGGTCCGACGAACGTCCATGAGGGAGAATACGATCCGGTTGGCTATCTCGATCGGACAACTTGGTCCCAGGAAATTACCGCTACGGTGCATGAGGGCGACCATCTCACCTTCACGAGTGTGTCCGAGTATCTCGGGCATAACCACGGTTACTTGCAGAACGCCAGCGCATCGCCGGAACCGCTATTAAATTACTACGAGTGGCAGACGGCCCATCAATTCTCACAAGAACTCCGCGCCAATGGGGATTTCTCCGGCGCCCGTTGGGTCGCAGGCGTATATTTCCTCTCGCTTGACACCGCCAATAAGACATTGACGGACTCTCCGGTATTCGACGGAACGCCCTACGCGTATGACGTGCTGGCCGACTTTAACACCACTACCCAGAACTACTCGGCATTTGCACAATCGGATTTCGATCTTACGGAACAACTCTATCTAACGGCGGGTGGCCGCTGGAGTCGCGACAAAAAGACCATGAATTTCAATCTCTATGACGAGATCACCGGTGGAAATAACGTGTTCTCGTACTACGGCGACAGGACCTTTGATGGGGAATCAGGAAAGCTGCAACTCAATTATCACCCCGACGAGCATTTGCTGTTGTATGGGGGCGTGACCCGCGGCACTAAGGCGGGCGGTTTCAACGCTCCTTATGGTGGAGCAATCAGTCCTAGCCAGATGGCCTTTAACTCCGAAGTCCTAACGGACTATGAGGTCGGACTGAAGATTACAACGCGGCAGCTGCGCTGGAACGTGAACGTGTTCCACTATAACTACCAAAACTATCAGGCGTTCGATCTGCTCAACCTCGTTGACATTGTCTCGAACAAGCCGGCGCGCATGGACGGACTTGACACCGATTTGACGATGTCACCGGCAAAGGGTCTGGAACTGATTGTCGGTGGGTCGTACCTTGATGCGACCGTCAAGAACGTGGTTCTGCCTTACGGTGAGGTGGTGGACACAAGGCCGCCTCAAGCGCCGCGGTATTCGTTCGATACGTTGGTGAGGAAGACTTGGAGCGTCGCGGGCTATGACGTTGCGGCGCAAGCGGACTTCCGCTATCTCGACCAATTCTATTCGAGCATTTCAAACGCGCCGAATACGCTGGTACCAGGTGCTGGCGTGGTCGGGGTTCGCCTTTCCGTCGGCCCGTCAGATAACCGCTGGGAAGTCGCAGTATTGGCGAAGAACCTTCTCAACAGGAACGTGATGACCGTGTCGTACGACTTGAGCAGCTTCGGTATCACCGAGCAGGTCTATGCGCCACCCCGGTGGATTTCGGGGCAATTCGCATATCACTGGCGCTGAGTGCGTCCAGGACTCCGGGCCTGATGAACGCCCCGCACGACCTGTCGCGCGTCCAGTTGGACACGTACCTGCGTACGCACTTACGCGATATCGGAGGCCTGACTCAGATCGAGAAATTTCCTGGCGGGCAGTCTAATCCGACGTACTGTCTCGCAACGCGTTCGACGCGCTACGTCCTGCGCCGCAAGCCCGCCGGTCAGCTGTTGCCATCGGCACATGCCGTGGACCGGGAATTTCGTATCCTCAGGGCGCTTAGCGGGTCGCCAGTTCCTGTGCCTGAGCCGTTCCTGTACTGCGCGGATCCGGCGGTGATCGGCAGCGAGTTCTATGTCATGGCGTATGTTGAGGGTTGCGTCTTCTGGGACCCGGCGTTGCCGGGCGTCGATGCCCCGATCCGATCTCGGATCTACGACGAGATGAACCGGGTCCTCGCGGCGCTCCACCAGTTGGACCCGGCGGGCCTCGGCCTGAGGGACTATGGCCGTGCTGGCGGTTACCTCGCCCGGCAGATCCGGCGTTGGACCGAACAGTATCGGGCATCCGAAACTGACCTTCGCCCGGATATCGAGCGGCTAATTGCGTGGCTGCCCGGCAGGATACCCCCCGACGACGGGCAGGCCGGCATCGTCCACGGAGATTTTCGCCTGGACAACATGATCTTCGACGAGAGCGGCCACGTCCTTGCGCTGCTTGACTGGGAATTGAGCACGCTCGGGCATCCGTACGCCGATCTCGGCTACCAGTGCGCTCAGTGGCGCCTGCCAGCCGGATCGCTGCGTGGCCTCAAGGGTATCGACCGGGCGGCGCTAGGCATCCCGTCAGAGGACGCCTATGTCGCGGCATACCTCGGTCGTCGCGGACTCCCGGGCAATATCCCCGGCTGGGAGTTCTATCTGGTTCTGAGCCTTTTCCGGCTGGCGGCCATTTGTCAGGGGGTCTATCGCCGCGGCCTGGAGGGCAACGCGTCAAGCGAAGCCGCCCTGAGTTTCGGGCCGAAAGTCGACGTGATCTCCGGCGAGGCGGTCGCGATCATGGCCGCAGTTGGATTCTGACGGAGCCGACCGCGGGAATATCGCCATGCACTTCTCCCATTCCGCCAAGGTTGAGGCGCTGCGCAAGCAGCTGAGCGCATTCATGGAGGACCGAATTGTGCCTCGCCTCGCCGATTGGCGCGCCGACGTGGAGCGCGGCACCTATCCCGTGTCCTTCATGGAGGAGCTCAAAACTGCAGCGCGAGCGGCCGGGCTCTGGAACCTGTTCCTTCCGGGCTTGCGCGACGATGAGCCGGGCACTCGCCTCACGAATCTCGAATATGCGCCGCTCGCCGAGATCATGGGCCGTGTGTCGTGGGCCTCTGAGGTATTCAATTGCAGCGCGCCGGACACGGGCAATATGGAGTTGCTCCACCTGTTTGGTTCGGATTCGCAGAAGCGCACGTGGCTCGCGCCCCTCCTCGAGGGCCGGATTCGTTCGGCGTTTGGAATGACCGAGCCGGACGCGGCATCGTCCGACGCAACCAACATCCAGACGACGATCGAGCACACTGACACCGGCTACGTCGTGAATGGCCGCAAGTGGTACATCACCAACGCCGCACATCCCGACTGCCGGATCTTGATCGTCATGGGCAGGACCGACCTCTGCGCCGACCGTCATCGGCAGCAGAGCATGGTGCTCGTGCCAATGGACACGGCGGGGGTCGAGGTCGTCCGCAATGTCACGGTGATGCACCACCATGCGCCACACGGGCACTGCGAGATCCTGCTTCGGGACGTTCGCGTGCCGCACGACAACCTCCTCGGATTGGAGGGCGACGGCTTCTTGATGGCGCAGGCTCGGCTTGGTCCCGGCCGGGTGCACCACTGCATGCGCTGCATCGGGCAGGCGGAGCTCGCGCTGGAACTGATGGTGGAGCGCGCGAAGGACCGGACCACATTTGGGCGTGCGCTCGTCGACCATGGGGTTGTCGCGGACTGGATCGCCGAATCGCGAATGGAGATCGAGCAGGCACGGCTGCTCGTGCTCAAGACTGCCTGGATGATCGACAACGTCGAAGGTGCGGCCGCCCGACTCGAGATCGCGCTGATCAAGGCTGTTGTGCCGCGGATGTTGACGCGGGTCGCCGATCGAGCGATGCAGACATTCGGCGCGATGGGCACCGGGCCGGATACGCCGCTTGCGGAGATGTGGACTGAGGGTCGAGCGCTGCGGATCGCGGACGGCCCAGACGAGGTCCACCGCCGGACAATCGCAAAGCTTGAAGTCGCCGTGAGCCGTAAGCGTCGGCGCGCGTCGACCAGTTACCTCTTCACGCCTCGCCGAAGTTGAGCATGGCGTTCGAATTGTTCGACCTAGCCGGACAGGTGGCGATCGTGACAGGCTCCTCGCGCGGCATCGGCCGGGCGATCGCTGAACGGCTTGCCGAGCACGGTGCCCGAGTGGTCGTCTCCTCGCGCGGTGCTGAGGCCTGTGATGCGGTCGCCGCGGTGCTCAACGACCGTCATGGACCCGGTACCGCCATTGCGATCCCGGCCAACATCTCGTCGAAGGAAGCACTCGAGACGCTGGTTTCCGAAACCCGCCGCCAGCTCGGTCCGCTCTCCATCCTCGTCTGCAATGCCGCCTCGAACCCGCACTACGGTCCCATGAGTGGGATCACGGATGCGCAGTTGCGCAAGGTACTTGAGAACAACGTCGTGTCGAACCACTGGCTGGTCCAGATGGTAGCGCCCGGTATGGCCGAGCGCGGCGACGGGGCGATCGTCGTCGTGTCCTCGATCGCGGGGATTCGTGGCACCAATACAATCGGCGCTTACGGGATCTCCAAGGCGGCCGACATGCAGCTCGTCCGCAATCTGGCGGTCGAGCTCGGCCCGTTAGGAATCCGCGTAAACTGCGTCGCACCCGGCGTCATCCGTACCGATTTCTCACGGGCGCTGTGGGAAGACCCGACGCTGACGGCGCGCAGCCAGGAGCGCACGCCGCTGCGCCGATTCGGGGATCCTGACGACGTGGCCGGGATTGTTGTCTGCCTCGTGTCACCGGCGGCCCGTTATCTCACGGGCCAGACGATTGTGATCGACGGTGGCGACACGATTGCCTAGTGGGTATCGAAGGCGCTTCGAGGTTTTCTGAGGGGGTGTTCGTGCCGATTCGACTCGCAGAGCCTACACCCGAGGCGTACCGATACCCGCTGCTGATCGGGCAGTTGCTGCATGCGCCGCTCGCGGCGGCCGCCGGCCAGGAAATCGTGTACCGGGACCGTGTCCGGTACACGTACCGGGACCTGCGTTCACGGATCGAGCGACTCGCGGAAGGGCTGGCGGTGCTCGGCGTCGCGCCTGGCACGACGGTCGCCGTGCTCGATTGGGACAGCCATCGGTACCTGGAGTGTTTTTTTGCGATTCCGATGATGGGCGCCGTACTGCAGACCGTGAACGTGAGGCTATCGCCAGAGCAGATCGCGTACACGATGCGCCACGCCGATGCGGAGGTCGCGCTCGTCCACCGCGATTTCCTGCCGCTCCTTTCGGACATCCGTGGCGAGTTGCCGCGCCTGCGAGTGGTTGTCCTGATCGACGACGGAACGGGCCAACCCTTACCCTCGGACTGTCGGGTCGAGTACGAGCAGCTTGTCGCCGACGCGGCGGACGGCTACCGGTTCCCGGATTTTGACGAGAACGCGATCGCGACCACGTTCTACACAACCGGCACCACGGGTGACCCGAAGGGCGTCTGCTTCAGCCACCGGCAGATTGTTTTGCATTCGCTCGCGGTGCTCGGCGCCATCGCAAGCCCCGACCACGGGCAGTCGTTCCGGCACGGCGACGTCTACATGCCGATGACGCCGATGTTTCACGTCCACGCCTGGGGCAACCCGTTCGTCGCGACGCTCCTGGGCGTCAAGCAGGTGTACCCGGGTCGGTACGTGCCTGAGGAGCTCCTTGAACTGCGCGCCCGCGAAGGCGTGACCTTTTCGCATTGCGTCCCGACAATCCTACAGATGTTGCTCGCCGCCGCCGAGCGCGCCGGTACCGATCTCTCCGGCTGGAAAATCTGCATCGGTGGTTCGGCTCTGCCGGTGGGACTCGCTCGCGCCGCGCTTGCGCGGGGCGTCGACGTGTTCGCCGGCTATGGAATGTCGGAGACGGGACCGGTGCTGGCCTTGACGAGGCTCGATGCGACGTCGGTGGGCTCCGGCGCCGAAGCGGAGATTGCGCGGCGCTGTCGGACCGGCCAGCCGCTGCCCCTGGTCGATTTGCGTGTCGTCGATGAGGCTGGGGCGGACGTCCAGCGCGACGATGAGGCGGTCGGGGAGATCGTCGTACGGGCGCCTTGGCTCACGCCGTGCTATGTCGGCAACCCCGACGCGTCGCGCGAGCTGTGGCGAGGCGGGTACCTGCACACGCAGGATGTCGCCCGGATTGATGCGTCCGGGTCGCTGCAGATCACGGATCGCATCAAGGATGTCATCAAGACAGGCGGCGAGTGGCTGTCCTCGCTCGAACTCGAGAACCACGTCTCGAAGATTCCTGGTGTGGCGGAGGTCGCGGTCATCGGGGTAGCGGACGAACGCTGGGGCGAGCGTCCTCACGTGCTCATCGTACGGAGTGCCGGAGCCGGCGCAGTACCCACGGCCGAGGACATCCGAGCCGCCATCGCCGCTGTCGTGGCAATCGGCCGGCTTCCCCGTTACTCAGTGCCGGAGCGAGTGACATTCGTCGACGCGCTCGAGCGCACGAGCGTCGGGAAGATCAACAAACGCGCACTACGGGAGCTGTTCGGATGATGTGTCGCACGATAGATTACTTGCTACATGACTGGGGGAACGGATGATGGCATCCCTGATGCTCCTGGGGCGGCGAACCGCTAGCGTAGCGCTACCGGCGCTTTGATCGTCGACGCACTCTATCTCAACACCCAGCATTTCGGGAGTATTCAAATGTCATTGCCCTTACCCGGCCCATGGATCGACTACGAGCCGCGGGAGCCAACACCGTGGACGAACAATGACGGAATCGTCAAGTTCATAGAATTCCCAATCCGTAGACCCGGAATGTCTCATCGGGCGTTTCACCTCTACTGGATGAAACATCATTCACCGCATGTCATGAACGTAACCGCGTTCTCGCAGTTCATGCGCAAATACAGCACCGGTCATGTGTACCCAGAGGTCGTTCCGGGCCTGCCGGCACACTATTCCCAGACAACGGCATTCGAAGGGGCCTCTGAAGTGTGGATCAACGGCCTCAGCGAAGTCAGTGCATGGCTTGGAAACCCGCTCTATGCGGAACTCATCCAGCCGGACGAACTGCGGTTTATTCGTCAGGATGGAAGTGGCGAGGTCATCATCGCGAAAGAGGAGCGCCTATACGAGCCGCAGATCGACATCAACGAGAACGGGCTCATCAAGGTATACGTGCTGCTGAAACGCCGAGGCGATAATGACTATGATTCATTTCATAGGGCAGTGAGTACCTATGGCAAGGCCATTATCGCGGAGACGTCGCTTCTAAATATCCTACGGCAATTCGTTATTAGTCACCGCATATGCGAGCCTTGGCCAGCGGGCTTCGTGCTAGCACCAATCGATGCGGTGGTTGAACTATGGTTCTGCTGCCGTGAGGACGTTGGCCGATTCTTCGCCGACAAGACATACCTTAAATTGATGAGCTATCACGAGCCGGTGTGCGTAGGTGCCGCGAAAATTCGCGCTCTCGTCACGAAAATGCGAGTCGTCCATGATGAGTTCTCATTTCAGCCTAGCACCACGCAGCCGTTGGATTTCTCCTGGAGTGACTAGGCGAAATCGGCCTCGCCGTACACTCATTGCAGAAAGTGATGGGATGGACCCTCCCGCTTTTCTCTCGGTGAAGATGGCGGGATGATCGCCACGACCGGGGATATCCCGCGAGGAGGATAAGCAATGCAAGCGCCGCCCCGATGCCAAGCCGATTGTGGTCCCCACGCCGCTCGGCGATGAGCGAACGATCGTGGGCATTGAGCATGTAATGCCGAGACAGGCCTTCGCGGTCGGTCGGGATACCCATCAGCGCAGAGCGCTGCACAGGGCTCAAACGTTCGCGCCGCGGCATGCTCGCCTCCTGTCCCAAAAACCCTGGTTTGCGCTACACCGACAGAATATGCGAGAAACGCCCGAACCTAGCCGATATCCTGGCGCAATACCCGTCGCATAATCTATGCTGCGTAAACGGTACCCGATTTTGGATTTGCGACAAAGAGGGATTGCACGATGAGGATCGGCTATGCGCGGGTTTCGACCGACGACCAGACTCTCGATCTGCAGCGCGATGCCCTGAAGAAGGCCAAGTGCGGCGAGATCTACGAGGAACACGCCAGCGGCAAGAACACCATTCGGCCGCAGCTTGAGGCGTGCCTGAAATCGATGCGCGCCGGGGATGCCTTGATTGTCTGGCGGCTCGATCGTCTGGGCCGCAGCCTCGGCGACCTCATTCGGTTGACCCAGGACCTTCAGAAGCGCGGCATCGCGTTCGCGTCCCTCACCGAACGCATCGATACCCGGTCGCCGACCGGACAGCTGGTGTTCCACATGTTCGGGGCACTCGCCGAGTTCGAGCGCAACTTGATCCGGGAGCGCACGATGGCCGGCCCTGAAGGCCGCCCGGTCTCGCGGTCGTAAGGGTGGGAGGCCACGGAAATTGACGCCAAAGGATCTGAAGACAGTCCGCGCTTTGCTTCGGTCGGGCGACGTGCCCGTGAGCACCATCGCCGAGCAGTTCCGGGTTGCCCGCTCAACCCTGTATCGCAACGTCGTGGTCAGTAGTGGCTAACGCGATGATTACTTACCTCTGCCTCGGCACAAACGATTTGGCTCGAGCTGCTCGGTTCTACGATGCGACTCTCGGTGCGCTCGGATACGCGCGATGTGCCGCGACCAACGAATCAGATCCCAGCATCTGGGTCGGCTGGGGTGCAGACACTGAACCTACATTTTGGCTCTGCACACCCTTTAATAAGCAGCCAGCGACCGCCGGCAATGGCTCGATGGTTGCGTTCAGCGCCCAGTCTTGGAAGCAGGTGCAAGCGTTTCATGATGCCGCCCTCTCGGCAGGCGGCACTTCTGAAGGAGCGCCCGGCCTGCGTCTGCACTACAACCCGGATTTTTATGCGGCCTATGTCCGAGACCCGGACGGCAATAAGCTCGCCGCCATCTGTCGCGGATTTACTGAGCCGCAGCACGACTGATCACAGCAAGGAGGTGCCAACGATGGATCTGAATCAAGTGACTCTCCCATCGACGGACATCGAACGGTCTGTGGCGTTCTATCGCGCAATGGGTTTCACGCAGATTGTCAGCAATCCGCCGAAATACGCCCGCTTCGAGTGCCCGGGTGGCGCCACTTTCTCGGTGCACCGCGTTAAGGCCGAGATCGGCGACAGCCATGTAATCGTCTACTTCGAGTGTGCGGACGTTGACGCCACCTGCAGCGCTCTTGCAACGCACGGCATTGCATTTGATTCCCCGCCGATGGATCAGGCCTGGCTTTGGCGTGAGGCTTATTTGCGCGATCCAGACGGCAATACTTTGTGCCTTTATCACGCCGGCGATAATCGACGGAATCCACCATGGCGGCTTCCGCAGTCTCCCGCGGAGTAGAAAGCCGTACTTTATTCTCCCATTCGTCAAGTGACCCCAGCACATCGTGCAGCAAATCAACTACTGCAGCAAAGGATAGGTGCGCTGCCCGCTTGGCCTGCAAGAATTCCAGCTCCGGTGCCGTATGCGTCGTCAGGATCTTATTTAGCGGGCTGAAGGTCGCCTTGGCTGGCCGCCCCTCACAGTCACACTCGTACCACCGTGGGCTTCGAAGCTCCATATCGCCGAAGGGGGATCGAAAGCGCAGCGGATGGTAGCCCTTTATAGTCCGTGATCGATGGCAACACGGACAGGGGCGGTGCCTCCGGAGATGGTCTGCGAGTTGCTGACTTACCAACTGCTCCTGCAATCCACTGAGGATCGCTTTCGCCTCCGCTAGCCGTAGACCCACGTCCTCGATCCGGTCACAGGAGCGTTCAATCGTCTGGATCGGGATGCCGAGTGGCAGCGCGTCTGGGGATTCAATTAACACCTGGATTGTGAATTTCATCGAGAGCCTCCTCATACGAACCGGTTGCCAGTTTGGCAAGCGCGCGATTGGCCTGGCGTCGATCAAATCGGTCCGGGTCATAGTCACTGGAGCAGTCCAGCTCCTCATCATCGAGCGCGTCCATGCAATCCTCAAGATCCTCATCCGATTGCCGGCGGCCGAGTCCAGCGAAGTACCGGCGATTCGCCATGAATCCGCCAGGTCCACCGCAGTCCTCTGGCGGTGCCGAGCACTTCCCCGCGACACACAGCGGATAGGTATTCCGCGGGTTGACCGGCAACGTGGTTTCGAGCCGCAGATCGTGAATCCATCTGTCACCAAAGTCATATTCGTAGACGAATCGTTCGAGTCGGCGCAACTTCAGGTCACAGAGTCGCACTTTCGTTGCATCGATGCCGATCATGCCGCCGCCGTCACGATATACCGAGTATTCGCGGCCCCGAATTTCGAAGCGGTTCAGATGCTCGTCGACCCAACCGAAAGCAATTTGCAATACCTCGTGGAGTTGGGCCACGGTACTATCGCTGCACACCAGAAGCCGTCTCCAAATCAACGGGCTGATCCCGCGCAGGACCACGCGCAGCTGGTAGATCTGCGGCTCATGACGATCAGTTTCCGCCATGGGGTGAGCCTACACTTGTGCGCCGCACACCCCCAACAATAAGATGCTCTCCGCGTTGACCTGCCCGCAAAGTGCAGATCCAATTCCATGTGACGTTTCGGATTCCTTACGTAATGCGATAACCTCGCGCAGGCGGACCGTTGGCGTAAGTTGCATTTCGACCTTAGCCCTCAGACATGTGGGGGGCGCGACTCGGACTTTGCGATTAGACTCCATCTCGTGCGATGAGCCGCCGTGCGAGTCTGAATCCCGAGCTCAATGCGCCTTCCATATAGCCGACGAATGCGAATGATGTATGTTCCCCGGCGAAATGTAGCCAGCCATCAATGCCATTTTTCCAAAAGGGTCCCCACTTCGTGACCTCTCCCGGTCTCGGAAAGTAATAGGAGCCACGCGTCCAGGGGTCGGTGGGCCAATCGGCCAATTGTCCTTGCGAGAATGCGGCGTCGAGTGTCGGATAGGTAGGACGTAGTGCACGTAAATAGTTCAGTTGTCTTTGGTCTGACGGCCAAGCAACACATTCGGCTGCGTGCTCGGCGCCTGAAAAAGCCACCATGACATAGTCGCCGTCTGGATCCTTCTCTGTCGTCTCCCAAGTAAGATCCACGGGACCGTCGGCGGTGAGGGTGGGGCTACTTGCGAAGTCTCGCCAGAATCGTGTCCTCAGCTGCATCAAATATTTGACGTTGATCCCGAGCGCTGGAGCAGACGCTACCAGCTTGCTCATGACAGGATCCTTGAATGTGATTTGATTCCAGACAGAAGGAGGAACCGCCAAGATGACATCATCAGCGTCTTCGGCTACGGGCTTGCCCGCGATTTGTGCGGTGACACGCGCTCGACCGCCGATTCGTTCAATCGCCATCACCGGTGCATTGGTTTGCACCGCGCCCGGGCTCATATCATTCATGTGGTCGTAAAATCGTTGTGCGAGTTGCTGATTGCCGCCTTTGCACCTGGAAACTTCAGTGTCGGTCCAATAGCGATCCAAACCACCGCCCTTTACCATGGCGAGCACTCCCAGCAGACTTTGAGCGTTCGCTGGGATCCCGTTGTCGGCGACCAGCATAGCGGCTACCGCGCGCTTGGCCCGTTGCGTGACGTGCAGTCCGTCTTGCTGGGCGTGGGGTTGCCGCTCTAGCCAATCGGCAAGGGATTGGCGGTCCAGCTCTGCGGCATTGCGATTAAGCCAGGGCTCATGAGGATCAAGGATTGTCTCAGCCTCATTGCTCAGAAGCTTCAGCAGCAGTTCCACTTCGTCGGTCAAAGTCTTACTTTCTTCGAACGACAGCGTGTGATGACCAATGCGAATTGGTGAATTGCCATATTCGAGCACTTCAGTGAATGTCAGCCCGAAGAGTGCCTGGTACGCATTCCAAAGCGGATGGTTCGAGCCGATGAGTTCAGCGCCTTTTTCGACGACCTTGCCTTGCACCCAATCGGCCACGCTCCAGACGCGACCACCGACCCGTTCGCGCGCCTCGAGAACCTTGACCTGGTATCCGGCGGCGGCGAGTTCGAAGGCAGCGCACAGCCCGGCGAGTCCGGCGCCGACGACAATCACTCGCTTCTGCCGCGCGACTTCCTCTGCGCGCGGCGTCTCGGCTACCCCTGTCGGTAGCCGCTCGACGGGGCCCTCGCGCTCGGCGGGCGAGGGGACTTTCGGCACTTGAAGGGTGTGGCGGTGGCGAGCTCGAAGAGCTGTATAGAGAGTAGGCACGGCGCGTCATCCCTGAACTGAGCCAACACCTTTATCCTGATCGTTCCCTCATGACGCTGCAACAGGTTTGTGATAGGCTTTTCGAACGCTGGTGGCTGCTCGGTCCGCAGTGGAGCGGATGACTCCGACTTTAAAGGCGCATGGAGGCGACTTGAGAATCCAAACTTCCCCAACCTTGCCGCAATTGAGGTTACGCAGTGAGCGCTGCTCTCATCATCCATTTTCGCGGCTGAGGCTATATTTGCGCCGTCGACTACCGAGCACGGAACGCTTGTAAAAAAGTTGAGCGACAACAAGGAGGAATGACATGAGCGGCACGAATATTGTCATCATTGATCAGACCAAAGAGATCGACACCGGTCTCCTCAGCAGCGCAGCGGTGGCCTTGAATATCCAGGTCACCCAACACCTGCCGAAATACTGGAGCGGAATCAACGCAAACGTCAGTAGCGCGCCATCAATCGGCGCCTTGCCGGCCAATTCCTGGCCGGTGTTCCTGGTGAAATCACTTCCGCCCGGGGAAGGCGGTTTTCACATGGATAAACACAATCAGCCCTACGCGAAAGTGATTGCGTCGCCTGCCGATGCGAGCTGGACCATCGATGCGAGCCACGAAATTATCGAAATGCTCGTCGATCCTAATGGCAATCGCATGCAGACATCCCAGGCCATCGCGATCCACGGGGATGGCGTGGTCGATGCGGACGGTACGTTCGATTATCTCGTGGAAGCGTGCGATCCCTGCGAAGCTGACAATTTTGCGTACGACATACAGGGCATCGAGGTATCCGACTTTATTACTCCGGACTTCTACGATGCCGGAGTGCGCACCGGAACTCAGTACAGTTATATGGGACACGTCACTCGGCCGCGTCAACTACTGAAGGGTGGTTACATCTCCTACATTGGATCAGATGGGCGGTGGCAGCAGATACTATGGGTCAACCCGGGACCTCCCACGTATAACCCGCAACTCGCAGCAAAACTTTCGGAGAAATCCGAGTGCCGCTCTTGGCGGGAAGCCGTGCATTCAGCGATGGGCAACGATGCAACCCGCGCCAAGTTCGCTCAGCGACGCAAGCCCGGTGGACTCGACAAAGCAGTCGCATCGCGGCTCGAGCAGCATCGCTCGCGTGACCCGAAGCGCTACGAGGAGGCGTTGAGAAGTGCGCGCGGATGGCAGCTGGCCGAATAGGCCAGCTACATCCCTCGCCGCCGTGCATTCCAGCCAGGGAGATCGTCATGTCAAAGTATCAACCACCCGCGGGCGTCAAGGACTTCGATCGCAGCGCAAACCCCGCAAAGCTCTATGACGCCTGGGACGATTTCATTGGGAACGGCGTTGCGAGCGATTCATCAATGCCCGCGTGGTATGACCCGGCGAAACCTCCCTCGGCTGCACAGCCACAGACCGCGGCGCCCCCTTGGACCGGTCTCCCGCGACGCGCCGCGATCCTTAATTCTGACGATGTGTTCAAGGCCGCCAAAGCCATCGATGCCCCGGTCGCCTTCGGATCGGGTGCGGACGGATTATCGGATGCGCAGCCCACGTTTCTCGACGCACACAACAAGCCGATCGGCGGGTTTCTGTATCGCGCACAGGATGAGTATCTCGAATGGGTCACGATGCGTGATCCCGATGGCGTGGTGCGGGAGATCTGGTTCACATGCGAAGGGCCTGAGTATTGGCAGACCATCGCCGCCGATCGCACTTTGCTGGTGACGCTCTACGCTGAACTTATGGGTGTGGCGGCTAATGGCATCGATAGCAGCAAGCTGTACTTCCAAGAGGCCTGCTCGCAGGCCAATTTGTACGGTGGAGGTCCGATTCAGTATAAGGCGGGCGACTACAATCCTTACAACGGCTACAACGCACAATGGGCCATTCACTTGACGCAAGGGGCAAATACGCTCGGTGCGGAAATCGCCTTGGCACAGGGCGGCTCCCTTATTTGGGGCAATCCGGTGAAGTCGAGCAATCCGGATCTTATCTGCTGTGCTGAATATGGCGATCCCAATCGCAACAGCGATCCAAAAATCGGTAAGGAAGTGAATGACCTGGTCCGCACCCAAATGTATGTCACATTGCGCGACCCGATTGGCCTTTACATACAGCCGAACATCGACCCTTCCAATTTCACCGACTGGAACAACGCGGCAATCGTCGCCATCGGATCGTACTTTGTTCCCACACGCATGAGTGCTGATGGCAAGCTGGTGTTACGTGCGCGGTTCGCCGTACCCCCCGGCGTCATGCGCAATGGAAAGCAAGCCCGGGTCGGAGATCTCAACTATATGGGTGTGCCGATTCAATACGGTGGGCAAGTGGCGGATGCCATATTAATGAATTTGTTCGCGCAAGCCTTACCCGGCGCGCTAGCGCAGAAGCCACAATCTTGTAGGGGGCATGCGTGTTTCTCGCCAACGAATCCGAGTTACATCATCACCGCACCCGCCGGCAAACCTTGTCCGACCCAAGCGGGGACCAATCTACTTGCCGAAGTCATTCAGGTGAGGAAACGCCACGTCCGCGCCAAAGGGAAGGCGGGCGCGTGGTCGCGTGTAGCCCTCTATGACTGATGTCTCTTTGGAGCCGAAGATCGACTGGAACGATGTCCAGGGAAATATTTTGGGCGGCTTCAATAAGGACTATCAGGCTCTGCTGGGATTGAAGTTCGGCGCTGACCTTAACGCCACCAAAGCTTTCATCGCCTGGCTGGCCGCCCGCGTTACGGATCTTAAAATCGTTCACACGTACAAGGCGGAGCGCTCGCGACGGATGCTCAGCGAGGGCGCGGAGCCTTCTGACATGCCGGCGACGTGGACCTGTGTCTCATTCTCTTTCGCGGGGCTTTCATTTCTGACGGCCGAGGCGAATGACTTCACAGATCCGAGATTTCGCAACGGACTTTACGCCTCGTCGTCGAGCCTCGGCGATCCACAAGATCCGGCAAGCTCCGGCAATATTGCCAATTGGAAGTTGGGTGGCAGCGCCGAGACAACGCCATCGATGTTCGTGATTGTCGCGGCTGATCGTCTGCAGGACTTGAGGCAGGCCGTCAATGCTATCCAAGCACAGGCGACGGCCGCTGGATGTGCGCAAATTTACCTCGAGACGGGACGCGATTTGTCCTCGTACTCCACGGCAACACAGAAATTCCCCTCTGGTCATGAGCATTTTGGGTTCAAGGATGGCATCTCGCAGCCCGGAATCCGCGGAATGCTCCCCACGGACGAGCCGCTGACGCCGAGAAGTGTGAAGTCGGATCCTGTGGACACAGGCATAGAGTATGCAGCGACGGGGAAACCGTTGATCTGTGTCGGGCAATTTCTCTTAGGCTACGCACAACAAGTGGATGTTGCGCCTCGTCAGCCGGGCCCTCCCATCGTTTTGGGACCCAAGCCTTATGCACCAGCACCCAATGCGAGTGCTCCCTGGTGGGCATTCAACGGCTCGTTTCTAGTTTTTCGACGCTTGCGCCAAGATGTGAGCGCTTTTCGCTCCTTTGCGGCGCAAGCCGCAGCGGCGATCGGCAACAACAATATCGACGCCACGCGTATGGCTGCACTGTGTGTCGGGCGCTGGCCGAGTGGTGCTTCTGTCATACGAACTCCGATGCACGACGATCCCAAGCAGGCGAGGCCGGAGATCATTAACGCATTCGCGTATGTCGACGAGAATGAAGCTCTTGCGCTTCCCGTCGACAATGCGGGCACCGTGTGCCCCGTCAGCGCCCACTTGCGCAAAGTCAATCCGCGCGATGTCGATACCGACCAAGGCGCCGCATCCGCGACGTTAATTCGGCGTTTGCTACGACGGGGAATTCCGTATGGGCCGCCGTTCGATCTCGACGGTGCCGCCGATTCCGATCGAGGACTGCTCTTTCTTTCGTTTCAGAGTTCAATTGCCAACCAGTTTGAATTTCTCTGCTCGCGCTGGATGAATCAAGCGGTGCTGCCGGATAACCCCAGCGGGCATGCGGAGGGTCTGGGTAACGATATGTTGGTGGGACAGGGGATTGTGGATCGGACAAGGTTCGCCTATGTTCGGATCGCAACGCCGAATAGCGGTCCGCCGGATGACCATAAGATCAGCAATGCACAAATGGATGTGAAGGATTGGGTGGTGCCGACGGGGGGCGGGTATTTCTTCACACCGTCGTTGTCGGCAATGCGCGGTGTATTGGGGACCTGAGCGCCGCCCCCCGCCGTTGATGCCGGCGGCAACAGCGTAGACTCGACGAGCGGCAGCCAGAGCCGCAGTGCAGCAGGTTGACATCGGCAGGGTGCTCAAATATATGGTTTGGACTCTCTGTGAGTCTGCCTCGAGCGACGAAACGTTGAAATGATTGGCCCACGAATATTAAAGTCGGCAGAGGCTGTCCTGTGCAAAAATCACCGTACAGCGCCAGAAGGGCTTTTCAACGCGAGGTACCAATAAACTCAGGGGCTCTGTATAGCGACAGGGAAAAGCGCGAAATGACGTAGTGATCCCTTAACGCGAACCGAGTCTCGCGATAGTGACCTGTCATCAGAACGGGACCGCGCGCCAACCGATGAAGGAGGACTTGAATGATCGGTCTCGACTTGCCTTTAAGCGGACTTTTCTTAGGCTTTGACAGTTTCGTCGTATCCCTAGCCCTTGGCCGTCTTATCCCGTCGCCTATCGAAAGATGGCGTTTGGCATTGCTATTCGGTGCATGTGACGGTGTCGCCGTCTGGACTGGATCCGCACTCGGCGCCCATGTGGGTGGTTACGAGATCCCTTACAAGGCTATTGGGTTGCTCGCTGGCGGCATCTGCTGCCTCGTCGCTGTTCATTGGAACAAGTTCCGCGCGAATCCACATTTAGCGTTCGCTCTCCCCATCCTCATGAGCTTCGATAACCTTGCCTATGGTGTTGAGGTCAGGCCAAACCAGCGGTGTCACCGAGTGCGCGACCATCTTAGGGCTGACGAGTTTCGCGCTGAGTGTGGCCGGGCTTTTCCTCTTTAGCGTAGTTCGACTGCCCAATTTGCGCTCCGTGGAACGTTGCGCAGGATACGCACTCGTGGTCTGCACCGTGGGACTTCTCTTCTGAGAGCTATGCGATGGGCGTATGTCTTATCGGGTGGGGTCGCTTCGTCGACAAGCAGGGCGACAGGATTACCGTCCCTGCTCCGAGTACAACACCAGGGGCACCGTGGTTGTGGGACTTTCTGGCAAGTGAGGCTTCTACTTTACGGCATGTGAGGTTTTCTGCGCTGCAGCTGCCACCCGCATCCAAGGCTCAAGGCGGAGTGGCCGATACTTGTGACGGTTACGGCGTTTTTGATCCGCGAGACCTGGGCAATAAGCTTCAACAAGGCAGCCGGCCCACGCGCTACGGATCAGTTGAGTCGCTACGTCGTTTAATCGCCTGTTGTCACGCCGTTGGAATTGACGCGTATCTGGACGTGGTGTTGCACCAGCGTTCCGGCGAAAACGGCGGTCCTGGAGTATTCAACTATTTGGATGCGGAGGGCCACTCGCTGAGCGGACGCGGTCCTATGCGAGCTGGCTGCTTTCGTGGCGTGCCGCCTGCGAACCGTCCTGAAGACGCTGTCCCTGTGCCCGCCAGCGATTTCGAATTCGGACGCGAGAAGGTTTATCAGAATTGTGATCCGGCCGGTTACACGATCCATGACGCTCTCGACTATGGCGACTGGTTGTTTCGCACCACTGATGCGGACGGCATGCGTTTCGACGATACTAAGGGCACGTGGGCACCATTCGTTGCCACGTTCATGCGTACCGGCCCAATGGCCAAGAAATTCGCGTACAGCGAGTACTTCGATGGTGATCCCAACAATCTCAATTGGTGGGCGACCAGCCCGCCAATGTCCTCTCGCTCTTTGGTAGAAGACTTTACCCTGCATTGGGCGCTCCAGACCGCGTGCGATCAGGGTAACGCCGAGGTGCTAAATGGGGCCGGCTACGCAGCACGCAACCCATTTCTTAGCTGCACCTGGGTGGACAATCCCGATACGGACACATCCCCGGGCCAAGGGGTCATCAGCTCGAAGCTACTAGCTTATGCTTTCATCTTGTCAACCGAAGGGTATCCGTTCGTCTACGCGAAGGACTACTACCCTGCCTCGGTCTGGCCGGGTGCTTACGGGTTAAAACCGTGGATAGACAATCTGATTTGGATCCATGAGGTCCTGGCTTCGGGCACGACCGTTACACAATACTTAGATCCAAAGGTCATTGTGCTTAACCGAACAGGAGATCCAGGTCTGTTGACTGCAATGAACTTCGATACGTGGAACCCGCGTACGATCGAGTGCTCCACCACGTTTGGACCAAATGTTCAGTTGCATGACTATACTGGCCGACATCCGGATATCTGGACCGATTGGGAGGGATGCGCGTCCTTTACCATCCCGTCCAATGTCGATCGAAATGGCCAGAGCTACCTGTGCTTCTCACGGGCAGGTATTGACCAGCCAATCGACGTGAACCGGCGCACTACAACTCAAGTTTTCTTTGGCGCGCCGGATTTGGATATTCCTCCCGCGCGCAATGGCCAGTCAATGGTCGGTAGAATCTGGTGCTTGGACCAGAGCACTATAAGCGTAACCTTTCTTCCGAGCGCTGAGGACAGATTATGGCAGTCAAAGGCGCAGATTACGTTGGAAGTAGTGGGTTTATCCGGTGACCAGGCGCATCCGCTCGGCTGGAAGGAGATTAAGGAGTTTATCGAGTGCGCCGGCGAAGGCCTGCGTGCTGATCGAGAGCGAGCGATGCTCTGCGTGGCCTATGAAACGCTCGCCCGCCGCGGCGAACTCGTGGCGCTTGAGATTAAGGACATTGATTTTCGCCCGGATGGAACCGGCCAGGCGTTGATCCGTAGAGGCAAGACGGACGCTGATGGGCAGGGGAGAATGGCGTGTCTATCACGTGAGACGGTGCGCTGGCTCAAGGTGTGGCTAGAGCACGCGGGAATATCAGACGGGTCGCTATTTCGGCGGCTGGTTGGGCAGCACCAGATCGGTGGGCCACTCAATCCGGGAAGCATCGCGCCGATATTCAAGCGCGTTGCACATTGGATCGGATTGCCGGCGAGGGTCGTCAATCACGTGAGCGGTCACTCCACCCGTGTGGGCGCCACCCAGGATTTGGCCGCGCTTGATATAGACCTGGCCGCAATCACACAGGCGGGCGGATGGAAATCGACACGGATGCCGCTGCAGTACTCAGAAAAGATTGCTACCGCGAGGTCCGCGATGGCGAGAGTCGCGATATCGACTGGGCGAGACTAGTTTCGTCTCTGCCCCGAGGTGTCGTGCTCCGACCACCGTCATGGAGTTCGAATCTTTTCGTGCACTCTTCACGACTATCCCTGCGCGGGTTGAAATGCGCGGTAACCTTGCGATTTGGGAGAGGTTGCGCTCTTTCCGGAACCCCATCGACGGCCCCGGGCGTACAATCTGGGACTTATGCCGTCAGCCGAAATCGCCAGACCCAAGAGGACGCTCGATAAGTGGGCGAACTGCCACGTTGGCACGCGCCGCGAACCAGGCGCTACAGCCGTCGACGAATTCGACCGGGTTCTGGCAGATGCCGCCGATGAGCGCCCGCTCCAGACATTCCTCGCCGCGCACCCCATTCTGCTCGGCCCACTTACTCCGCCCGGCGGCGACTTTTGGTGCCTGGACCGACCCCGGTTCGGAGCTGAATGGATTCCGGATTTTCTACTCGCGTCGGTCACATCGGTCGGCTTTCGCTGGGTCCTGATCGAGCTGGAAAGCCCAAACAAAAGCGCCCTGACTAAAGGCGGATTACCGGCCCAAAAGCTCGCCGAGGCGCAAAAGCAGGTGCGCGATTGGCGAACCTGGCTGACGGACAATGTCGCCTATGCGCGCGGGGAGCTTGGGCTGACCGACATTGAAGCGACCTGCCACGCCTACATTGTCATCGGCCGCCGAGGCAGCCTCGATCCCAAGCAGGTCAAAACGTACCGGGCGCTATCGACGGAGCATACGACCGTCATGTCCTACGACCGGCTGCGCGATGTCATGTGCGGCGGCGAGGTCCAGAGTGGATAGAACCGAAATCGCCAGCCTGTTTCAGGATACGAAAGTCGCCATCTGGCAGAACCCCAATCTGCGGGAACCGCAAATCGAGGGCTATTTCGCAGTTCGTGACCACTTTCGGCAGGGTGTGGAACCGGGCTACGTCCAGCTTCCGGTCGGCTGCGGCAAGACCGGCCTGATGGGTATCGTCCCCTTCGCGACGGCCCAGGGCCGCGTACTCATCATCGCGCCCAATCTCATCATCCGCGACAACATCCGTCGCGAGCTGAACATCAGCGACCCGAACTGCTTCTATATCCGACGCGGCGTGGTTACACCGAAGGACGGCCCGTACCTGTCGGAGCTGAAGACGGGCGCTAATATTCACGATTGCGACGCCGCCCATATCGTGGTTTCCAACATCCAGCAGTTCAAGGGCGCCAGCAACAAATGGTATGAAGCGTTGCCGGCCGATTATTTCGACATGATCCTGGTCGATGAAGGGCATCACAATGTCGCCGAAACCTGGACGCGGTTATTCGGCTATTTCGCCAAGGCGAAGGTACTTTCCTTCACCGCAACGCCGCTACGCTCCGACGGCAAGGTCGTCGCCGGCAAGCGGGTCTATCACTTCGGCTACGCCCGCTCGATGGTCATGGGGTTTATCTCGCAGATCGACGCGCTGTTCGTGAAGCCGACGACGCTGACCTTCACGGTCGAGGGAAAAACCAAGACGCTTGGCATCGACGAAATCATGACGATGCGGGAAAAGGACTGGTTCAGCAAGGGCATTGCGATGTCGGAGGAATGCAACCGCAGCATCGTCAATGCGTCCGTCCAGCAGCTCCATAATGTCCGGAAACTCGGAACACCTCGGCAACTGATCGCCGCCGCGTGTTCGATCCGCCACGCGGCGCAGGTTTCAGCGCTCTATAAGGAGCATGGATTGCGGGTTGAAGTCCTGCATAGCGACATGGTCAAAGAGGAACGGGACCGGGTCGAGGCCGGGCTGCGCAGCGGCCTCATCGATGCCGTCGTTCAGGTCAACATCCTGGGAGAAGGCTACGACCTGCCCACCTTGTCGGTCGCCGCCGTGCTCCGCCCTTATCGCAGCCTGTCGCCGTATATCCAGTTTGTCGGCCGCATACTCCGGCTGGCGCAGCCGGACACGCCGTATTCACCCGCCAATCATGTCTATCTGGTGTCGCATGTCGGCCTGAACGATGAACGCTGGTGGGGCGATTTCACGAATTTCGACAAGGAAGACCGGCAATTCTTCGAGGACTATTTCCAGGGCGAACTTGACGTGGACGGCGACGGCACGGCGTCGCCGCGCATGACACTGCGGCCCTTCATGCGCGTCCTCAATGAGGTGGTCGAAAGCTACCAGCGCAAAGGCTACCTCAAGAAAATTGACGAAGTGATGGTCAGCGACCTCTTCAATGCCATCCGGGAAAAGGGCTTCGAGCCAACGGAATTCGGTCTGACGGAAGAAATCATGCGGCGACGGCTGGCGGCGTCGCAAACCGAAAGTCGGGTGACGGCCTTCAATCCGCTCATTCAGCCGCAAGCGCGACGGGAAGCCTTGAAAGGTCGGCTGCAACAAGAGGCCCGCTCCATCGCCGATACCGTTATCAATCGCCTCGGCTATCAGCATGGCGGCAGGGATTTGCTGCGATCCTTCAGCGGTAACCACAATGCGGAGATTCTGATCCGGCTGGCCAATGCGGAACAAAACAAAGCCATGGGCGTCGAGTCAGGAGAGCGGCAATCGGCCAATGTCGAGCAGCTTCAATCCGCTATCGATGCCTCGCCGGATATCGTCGATAAGCTGTCCAGCCTAATCAGGGAGAAGATGAAAAGTGGCG
>Ga0326728_10005669_pt1 | contig 34621 bp, 30 predicted proteins | sample MB3enrmetagenome_FD_207602 | JGI IMG/M metagenome (GOLD analysis project Ga0326728, IMG submission 207602) | Lab enriched peat soil microbial communities from McLean, Ithaca, NY, United States - MB31MN | ecosystem: Environmental > Terrestrial > Soil > Wetlands > Peat | place: USA: New York...
ACGCCACTCCCGCTTCGAGCGCGGCCGTGGCGTAGTGCTTCTGTGCCTGGTCGGACCCTACCGGGAGGTAGGCGATCAGCACGTCCGCTTCACTTCGGCGCAGCACGTCCGCGACATCGACAGGAGGGGCGAGCGACTCGTCGACCGCCTTGCGGTAGTACATGCCCAGTCCGTCGAGAGTCGGGCCGCGCTCGACGGTGACGCCGAGCGCCGGGACCTCGGAAAAACGGATCGTGTTGTTGTTGGAGGCGAAGGCCGCCTTGGACAGGTCAAGGCCCACTTTTGCCGCGTCCACGTCGAACGCGGCCACGAACTGGGTGTCGCCTACGTGATAACCGCCGAGCGAGACGTGCATGAGGCCGGGGACACGGTCGTCCTCGTCTGCGTCGCGGTAGTACTCGATCCCCTGCACGAGCGCGCTGGCACAGTTGCCCACTCCAGCGATGGCGACCTTGATGTTGCGGGCCGTCCTACTCATGGCTCGCTCCTTTCAGTGGTTGAGTGAGTGCTTGAGCTTCATGAGCGCGGGCAATCGAGGCGTTCACGACCTCAGCTGGGTCTGCAACGGGTTGGGTCGGGCGCACCGGAGGGCTGGGCGCCGGTGAGGAGACCTGGGCCGTCTGCTCGGCGGCGATGAGACGATCGATCCAGCTCAGATCGTGTTCGGTCGCTTCGGTGGCATGGTCGACGAGGGAGCGTTGGTAGCGGTCGAGTGGTCGCCAGGGCGACTCCACTGCCCGGCGTGATCCTTCCCGATCGGCCAACAGTTGGGCGCGCCGTCGCTGGAGGAGCAGGAGCCGAGTCTCAGGGCTCATGTAACGCGCAAAAGCCCAGCGCAAAGCAAAGTCGCGCCCGGTCTCGGCTTTTGGATCTTCGGACTCGAGCAGGTGGTGGAACAGCTCGTCACCGCGGGCAGTGAGCTCGTACACCCGCCGGCCGCGCGTACCCGCGCCAGAGCGAGTCGCAGCCGCGCGCCGAGATGCGAGACGCGCTCTGAACGCGGCCCTCTCCCCTGCAATGGAGCCGGCGGAAGCGAAGGTCCCGGTAGACGGCGCCTCCGGAGAGCGCCGCCCGGACGGAACCTCGTGAACGGCGCCTGCCGCTTCGAGACGTGCCAGGGCCGGGTAGAGCGAACCGAACGACAGGCTCGAGAGGAGGCCAAAATCTCCGCGCAGCCTTTTGCGCAGGTCATAGCCGTGCATCGGGTGCTCCTTCAGGAGCCCCAGGATCGCCAACTCGAGCACGGAGCGAGTATATCAGCGCGACATATCGATGCGATATGTCGGAAGTGGCTGTTCACCGAGTTTCGAACGGAAGGTACCGGACCGCTACGCTCCTAGCGCGTGGGTGATGCCATAGGCCCTGACAGGCCGGGCATGCTGCCGCCGGCTGCCTGGTATCGAGACCCATGGAGATTGGCACCGCTGCGCTGGTGGGACGGTCGGAATTGGACCTCGTTCACCTCTCCCGGCCCGGGCGCGCCGAGCGCGCCGGGCGCGCCCGCCGGTGCGGGCTTCGGCCAGCTCGCTGCCGCCCAGGCGCCGTGGATCGACAGGCCAACCATGCCCCAAGGCGTCGGTGACGCCCTTTGGGGATCGGGTCGGGGGGAGCCGCTAGCGCAGCCGGCAACTCCGGTCGAGCCGGCGAAGCGTCGCTGGCTTTGGGCCGAGCTCCTTATCGTGCTGGCGATCTTCCCGTTTCCCTATGTGGTGAACGCGGTCGCCGTGCTCATCCAGGCCGTCATTCATGCCGGCTCCTCGGGACGCTTTCCCGTCCCTTTCCCGTCTCATCTAGGGCTTTCGTTTCTTATCGATATCCTGCTGGCCCTCGAACCTTTGGCAGCCGCCGCCCTCGTCGCCTACTTGCTGTCGATCTCCGGCGAGGGAGGCGGCCGTGCGATCGGGATCGACCGGTCAGATCCCAGACGTGACCTCGCGCTCTTGCTCCCGGTGTTCTTGCTCTGTTTCCTGATACCCCAGGTTGGCGTCTCGCTCGTACTCAATGCTGTCCACGTCCGGGCCATCGCCCCAGCCAGCCAGAACCTGCCGGGGTACTTCTCCATCGTCGGCGTTGTGACTGTGGCCGTATCGGCAGTCGTGGAGGAGGTCGTGGTGCTCGGCTTCCTCATCCGTCGCCTCGAGCAGCTTGGCCTCGGGACTACGGCCGTCGTCGCCATCGCCGTGCTCGTGCGGATCTCGTACCACCTGTACTACGGCTGGGGGGTTCTGCCCATTCTGGCCTGGGCCTTTGCGAGCGTGCTCATGTACCGGCGGTTCCGGCGGCTGGGGCCCTTCATCTTCGTACACCTGTTCTGGGATTTGGGCCTCATTCTCCAGCCTTTCTTCGGCTCAGGGCCGCTGGTCGCCGAGGTGCTGGTTCTCACGCCGTCGACGTTCGTGTTCTGGTTGCTGTGGCGTAACCGGCTGTCTCGGCTCTGAGCCGCCCCACGGTCCAGACCAAGGTGGTGGGCACGGTAGCCTGGCTGGGATGTCGAGTCTCCGGAGCGGTCCGCAGTCGAGTTGGGGAAGCGGGGGGCTTCCGCGTCCCGGCCGCATCGAGTACCGGCTGATGCGTGAGTCGATGGTGAGGGAGTACCGGCGGGGTCGCCTCGGCCGCCTTGAAATCTGTGACGCCCAGCCCGAGTTGCTCCGAGTCGCGAGGAACCTGGGGCGCGAGACTGATACGGAGTGCCCGATCTGCGAGCATGAGCAACTCGTGCACGTCACCTTCGCTTTCGGGCCCGGCCTTCCTCCCGGCGGACTGCCGCTCACCGATCTCCGCGAGCTCCCCAAGGCAACCCGGAGCGGCGCCGAAGTAGCCTGCTATGTGGTCGAAGTCTGCGTTGGATGTGCTTGGAACCATCTTCTGAGCGTTTTCGCCTCAGGAGGCCCTGACCGCTGATTGACCGCCGGCAGCCCAGTGCGCCGGACGGGAGGAGGTCCGAAAATGACAGAACCCGTGACGGTACCGGATATACGCGCCCGCAAGCGCAGCCGGGGAGACGCTCCCATCGTCATGATCACCGCTTACGACGCGCCCTTTGCCCGTGTGGTGGACACGGCCGATGTCGACGTCATCCTCGTTGGGGACAGCCTCGCCGAGGTAGTCCTCGGTGAAGAGGACACCCTTCACGTCGGGATCGACGACATCGCCCACCACGTCGCGGCCGTGGCGCGCGCCCGGCCACGAGCGCTGCTCGTGGGCGACATGCCGTGGCTCACCTACCATCTCGAGGCGACTGACACGGTTCGCAACGCCGCGGTCCTGATACGGGCTGGTGCCCAGGCGGTCAAGCTCGAAGGCGGTCGTCGGCGAGTGTCTGCCCTACGGGCGATCATCGAAGCCGAGATACCCGTGATGGGACACCTCGGGCTCACTCCGCAGTCGGTTCATGCCATGGGGGGTTACAAGGTTCAGGGCCGTGAGGCAGCTGCTGCCAGCGAGCTTCGCCAGGACGCCGACGCTCTGGCTGCGGCGGGGTGTTTCGCCATCGTGCTCGAGGGCGTACCCGATGTCCTCGCCGAGCGGATCACCGCGGACCTCGACATCCCCACGATCGGCATCGGGGCCGGGTCGGCCTGCGACGGGCAGGTGATCGTTCTTCACGACCTGCTGGGCCTTACGGTCAGCGATGCTCCCAAGTTCGTTCGCCGCTACGCACAGCTGGGCAGCATCGCCACCGAGGCGGTGATGGCCTGGGCGGCGGACGTCCGGGCGGGGCGGTATCCGTCCGAAGCCGAGTCCTACCACGCATCGGCCGAGTTGCGCGAGGCACTGGGACCGCCGTTCTAGAGCGAGGCGCCAAAGGTCTCGTGACCGTGGTGAGGTTCACCGTTGACACACCCACCTGCGACGCTTTGGATGTGGATGACCGTCTGCTTCAGGTGGGGCCGGCCTCGGCTACCATGATGAAGTCCCTATACCCCTGCCCCGTTCGAAGCGGGGCCCCGAGCACCTTGCGTGCCGGGTCCGGAGGAGGTGAGGCCGCCGTGCGGCCCTACGAAGTCATGGTTATTTTCGATGTCGGTCTTGAGGACGGCGACATCAACACCAGTCTCGATCGCATCACATCGCTGGTGCGCGACCGCGGAGGCAGTCCGGGTCGCGCGGAGCGGTGGGGACGCCGGATGTTCGCGTACGAGCTCAAGCATCGCAGCGAGGGCTACTACGTCCTTATCGAGTTCACGGCCGACCCGACCCTTGTGGCTGAGCTCGACCGGATGCTGACTCTCGATGACACCGTGCTTCGCCACAAGGTGCTCCGGCAACCGGACAAGCAGAGTGGGCGCGCCCTACGAGCTGAAGCGAAGCGGCGGCAGACCGCCGCTCGCAAGGCTGCCCGGGCCAAAGCGGCGAGCTGAGCGAACTGGAGCGAATGAAATGTCCAATGGGAATTCCGTCACGCTGGTCGGCAACGTCACCCGTGACCCTGAACTGCGCTTCACCCCGAACGGGCAAGCCACGGCCAGCTTCGGCCTGGCGGTGAACCGCCGCTGGCAGAACCGCCAGACCCAGGAGTGGGAGGAGGCGACGTCTTTCTTCGACATCGTGTGCTGGCGCGAGATGGCGGAGAACGTGAGCGAGACCTTGACGCGCGGAGCGCGTGTGATCGTCACGGGCCGCCTCGAGCAGCGCAGCTGGGAGACAGCCGAAGGTGACAAGCGGTCCAAGATCGAGGTGGTGGCCGACGAGCTCGGGCCGAGCCTTCGGTGGGCGACCGCGCAGATAGTGAAGAACGAGAGGCGTGGACCTTCTGACGCCGGCCCTGCCGGCGGTCGGGGTGCCGGCCCTCGTTCTGCTGGGGAACCTGCTGGTCAAGCCGCGGGTGAGGCGTTCGGGTCCTACGACGAGGAGCCTTTTTAGATGGCGCGGAACAACGATCGGGACCGCGGCACTCGTCGCGCCCCGAAAGAGACCGGACGGCGCACGAAGAAGAAGATCTGTATCTTCTGCAAGGAGCACGCCACCTGGGTCGACTACAAGGATGTGAACCTGCTGCGCAAGTTCATGTCCGATCGCGGCAAGATCCGCGCGAGGCGCGTTTCGGGCAACTGTGCCCAGCACCAGCGGGAAGTGGCCCTGGCGATCAAGACTGCTCGGGAACTGGCGCTTCTTCCTTTCACCCAGCGCACGACGAGCGAACGGCCGAGCGGCCGTGGTGCGGGCCGCGGCGCTGCAGGGGGACGTGGCGCTTCGCGTTCGGAATCGCCGGAGGAGCCGGAGCTGGAAGCGTTGCTCACCGACACGATGCTCGAGGACGACCTTGAGGATTCCGAGCTCGAGTCGCTGCCACTGGCGGTCATTGAGGACGAGGTGGACGAACAGTGAAGGTCGTGCTGCGCACCGACATACCCGGTGTAGGAAAGCGCGGGGATATCACCGACGTCTCCGATGGCTTCGCGAGGAACTTCCTGGTGCCTCAAGGCCGCGCGATCGTCGCGAGCACGGGGATCGAAGACCAGGCTGCCGCTATGCGCCGCTCACGCGACCTCAAAGACGCGCGTAACCGCGAGGGTGCCGAGACGATCGCCCGCAAGCTCGTCCCGATCGTGTTCCGGATCGAAGCACGATCCGGCAGCGAGGGCAGGTTGTTCGGTTCTGTCACAGCCTCTGACATCGTTGACGCGGTGAACCGCCAGGCCGGCGTCGAGCTCGACCGGCGCCGGCTCGTCATCGACGAGCCCATCAAGACTCTGGGTGCCCACGAGGTGGGCGTGCGCCTTCATCCGGACGTGGAGTTCCGGCTCACTTTGGAGGTAGTGAGCTCGAGCTGACTGGGGCGTCGCCCCACCGGCGGTGTTACAGCCCCCTGTCAGGATGTGGCCGTGCTTGTGCACCGGGCGTGTCGTTGCGAGCTCCAGCTGACAGGCGTCCGTGGCAGAACCGCTCGCAACAGCGCAAGAGAGCTTGTCCACGCTCCGTGCACAGGATTTTCCTGCTTTTGTGCGGGTAATCCACAACATGCGGCTCTAGTGTCCCCCAGGCTCTCGGGGCCATTCTTGTCGTGATGACCGTTCTGCAACCCGTCCCTGACACGTCGCGGATCCGGCGAAGCACCGGTCCGTCCTCCACGGTTGCGAGTTCGGGCGCCTCACGCATACCGCCGCACAATTTTGATGCGGAGGAATCCGTGCTGGGCGCGATGCTGCTCTCGCGCGATGCGATCGCGGTCGTCGTCGAGCAGGTGAAGGCGGAGGACTTCTACAAACCGTCGCACGCGCACATTTACGCGGCCATCACCTCCCTGTACGCCAGAGGAGAGCCTGCGGACTACGTAACGGTTCCCGAGGAGCTGCGTAGGGTCGGTGTGCTGGACGCGTCTGGCGGAGCAGCGGCGCTCATCGCGTTGCAAGCCAACACGCCGGCCATCTCGAGCGTCGGCCGGTACGCGCGTATCGTGCAAGAGCACGCGTTGCTGCGCCGTCTGATCGCGGTCGCGCACGAGATCGCCGAGATCGGCTATCAGGTGCCGTCCGACGTCGCGGGAGCACTCGACGAAGCCGAGGCGCTTGTGTTCGATGTCGCTCAGCGTCGCACATCGGACACCGTGCGCTCACTGAAGGACCTTCTGACAGAAAGCCTTGAACGTCTCGATCACCTTTATGGCCGGGGCGAGACGATCACCGGGGTGCCTACCGGTTACGGGGAGCTCGACTACCTTCTCTCGGGACTCCAGCCGTCCAACTTGATCGTGGTCGGCGCCCGGCCGTCCATGGGGAAGACGGCCTTCGCGCTCGGACTGGCCGCGCATGCAGCCTCGAACCACGGGGTGCCGGTGCTGTTCTTCTCCCTCGAGATGAGCCACTTGGAGATAGCTCAGCGCGTGTTGGCGGCGGAGGCGCGTCTCGACGTCACCAAGCTCCGTAACGGCCGGCTGCTCGACAGTGACTGGCCGCGCATCTCGAGCGCGATCGGCCGCATCGACGCAGCGCCTCTGTTCATCGACGACAACCCGAACTTGACCATCATGGATATCCGGGCCAAGGCGCGCCGGATGCGGTCATCGGACGGCATCGGGCTTGTCGTCATCGATTACCTCCAGCTCATGACGGGCCGGTCGTCAGCCGAGAACCGTCAGGTTGAGATCTCCGAGATATCCCGAGGGCTCAAGATTCTTGCCCGCGAGCTGCAATTGCCGGTCGTAGCGCTCAGCCAGTTGTCACGAGGTCTCGAAGCACGGGCGGACAAACGGCCGATGCTCGCCGACCTTCGAGAGAGCGGCGCCATCGAGCAAGACGCCGATGTCGTGATGTTCATCTACCGCGACGAGGTTTACAACCCGGACTCGGCCGACCGCGGGACGGCTGAAGTGCTCGTCGCCAAGCACCGCAACGGCCCGACGGGATCTGCACACTTGGCCTTCATCGCGAACTACGCAAAGTTCGGGGACTTGGCCAGGGTTTGACCTCGAGACGATCAACAGCCTGCGACGCAGTACGTCCGCCAACAGCGGTACGGCTCTCGGCGATCAGGCCGACAGCAGGAAGAGCGCCGTCATGCGGATTTTCGGCCTCGATGCGCCTTCGGTGAGAGCCGCTCGTCGATCCGGGCGACCGACCAGCCTTCGGCGATCGGCAGGCGCAACTCGACCGCCTTGCCCTCGCTGTGGTCCACCGACGTGAGGTCGACTTCCTTGAATCGGCCGCCAGCGACGCCAAGCACTCCCACCTCCGCCCGGCAGCGGCCGGGATCGGTGACGAGCGCCTGTACCCGCGCCTCGTGCAGCTTGCCGTCGGCGGTGGGCTCTGCCCACGAGCCCCTCGCGCTGCCGCTTAGGTCGATGCAGCTGATGGCGGTCGTTGAGCCGGTCCGCACGACCCGGGCAAAGAGAGTGCCGGCGTCCGGTTCGGGGCTCACGGCCGCGTCCGGGGTGTTGATGAGCACCGCGCCGTTCGGGTCACCGAGGTCGCACCAGCTCGTGTCTTCGCCGTGGCGGAACAGATCGCGACAGCGCAGGGCGAAGCGGTGCCAGTCGAGGACCCTGGAGGTTTCGCATTTCCTCAGGCGCGCATGGTTGGGGTAGTAAGGATCGCACAGGACTCCAGCATCGTCGCCGAATACAAGCAACCCGGCCCCGAGGGACGTCGTCACGGCCTCGGTCAGCATCACCGTCCGCAGGGCGCCGTCCCGGTCACCACCCCACACCGGCGGGTACAACGCGAGCGCTCCGCCTGCCCAGCGATATGGGCTTGCGCTGCGGTTGATCAACCCTTCGAGGTGGCGCCAGCGATCATTGGGGGGCCACACCTCGACGTATCGGAAGGACGATAAGGAGCCCAGCTCGAGCCCGGACGGGACGCCGTTCACCTGGTTGAAGCTGAGCGTCGCCGACGGCAAGGCGGCGCTCAACCGTTCCAGGAATCCGCGGTAGGCAATCCTCATGGAGAGCGGTCTTGCCCCGGCGTCTAGTGGGTTCCGCGGGTAGCCGTAGGTGTCGAGGTGAAATCCATCGAATCCGAGCGTGTCGGCTGCATCGCCGTAGGCGGCGAGCCAGTGCTCCTGCCAGGCGGTGTTGGCAGGGTCCATGATCTCCAGCAGGTCGCCGAGATGCTGCGGCCTGCCGTCGTTCCTGTAAAGCAGCCAATCGCGGTGGGCCTCGCCATAAGCGGGTTCCGCCGCACAGATCGGCGCGTAAGCCTGGGCGACGGCGCCGAGGTCGCGCACGCCTGAGACCAGGCGCTCGAGCGAGTCGCGGAAGAGCGGCCGACCGAGCGGGTCTGAGTACTCGCCGTCGCTCGGTAGCGGGGCCGAGTATTGCTGCATCCAGTCGTAGAACTGCACGATCGTGCAGCGCAGAGAACACAGCCAGGAGAGCACCTCGTCTACGCGCTGGGGATCGAACGAGGTGGCGAAGCCGATGACGGGATCGTCGCCCGGCCGCCTGCTGACGGTCGTGAATTCCTCGCAAAGCAGCTCCCCGTCTTCGGACCAGGCTTCGAGGGCATGCGTACCCACCGGCAGGTTCGAGGCGACTGCCACGTCAGCCTCGAAGTGGGCGGGGTGGCTGCGCCCGAAGGCGGTCCGGCAGACGACCGATTTCGTCCCCGTTGGGAGGTCGCCCACGATGACCGGTTCGGAGGTCGAGTAGCGGGTCTTCAGGTCGGCGAAGCCCACGCAGACGTCTCCTCGGAGTGGTAGCCGTGCAGCCGCGCGAGGACCTGCCGACGCTGCGCTCCAGCTAGCGCGTGCCGGTCGAATGGCGTCGCGAGCACGATCGCTCCTGCCCCGCGGGCCCAACTCGACTCGTCCCACTCGTCGACTTCGACAGGCGTGCCAGACATCGAGGGGGGCAGCACCTTGGCCAGGGTTCCCCGAAAGGCCTTGTCGCAATGTGCCCAGGACGACGTCCCCTCTCCGGCGATGATCACCACCTCCGGATCGAGCGCGGCGATCGCGGGCGCTACCGCGCGGGCCAGGCGCTGCGCGGCGGCTGCGTAAACCTGGCAGGCCTTGGGGTCGTTGTGATCGGCGAGCTCGGCCAGCTGATCGCGGCTCTGACCGGACCGGAGCACACCAGCCTCCTTGGCGGCAGCAAGAAGTCCCGCGTAGCCGACGTAGGCCTCCAAGCATCCTCGTCGCCCACACACGCAGGGCGCTCCGCCCGGGCTCACGGTCACGTGGCCGAGCTCGCCAGCGCTTCCCCGCGTCCCGCGTTGCAGCGTGCCGTCGGCGACGCAGGCGAATCCGACACCGCGACCGATGGTGATCACGACGAAGCTACGACGATTCCGGCCTCGCCCGTAGAGCCTCTCGGCGACCGCGAGCGCCTTCACGTCGTTCTCGATGAGAACGGGTATCCCGATCGCGGCGCGCAGGTGGCGACCGAGCGGCATCGCCGACCAGCCGAGCACTGCCGCGTCGACATCGCCGACATCAGGTCGTTCCACGACGCCCGGCACCCCGACGCCGATACCGAGCAGTCCTTCGCTTCTGCGCTTGGAAAACAATCGTACGCGGCCCACCAGGCGCTCTATCGCGTCCGGTGCGGTGGCATCGTAGGCTTCGGTGAGAGTGGAGACTACCTCGCCGTCGAGGCGCACATCGACGAGGACGAGGTGATCGGCTGCAAGCTTGACCCCGATGGCGCGCCCGGCCGTGCTGACGAGACCGAGGAGCTGGCCGGGCCTTCCTCCGTCTGAAGGCTCGTATTCGAGCGGCTGGAGCACACCTTGTTGAATGAGGCGCCGCGTCACTTGGCTGACAGTGGGGGGGCTGAGCTCGAGCTCACGGGCGATCGTGGCGCGCGAAGCGGGGCCGTGCTGCCCGAGCAGAGCCAGCACCGCCATCCGGGTGAGGTCGCCTCCTACGACGCCGTCGCCTTTCATCGCCGCCTTCGGTTGGGTTGTGGGCAAAGAATAAACGAGCTGTCGGACCGGTGGTGTGAATCTTCCGTGACGGAACCCTTGACAGCTGATCTCGGGATAGCTAACTTTCTGTTTCGCATAAAGATACTCTAATAAGTTTAGTGTCCGGAAAAAGAAACATGGAGGGTGGTGATGGAGCAGCGGCGGGACGGCGGAATCGAGGGTCTCGTGGCCGCCAGTGTGCGGGCGATGCTCGCCAACCAGCTGCCGAACGGTGCCATTGTCGCTTCTCCTGACTTCGCCCAGTACCAGTACTGCTGGCTGAGGGACAGCTCGTTTATCGCTTACGCCCTCGACCGCGCCGGCGAGCACGAGGCGTCGAGTCGCTTCCACCACTGGTGCGTGAGCTCGGTCGACCGCATCGCCCCATTGATGCAGGCTGCGCTCGAGCGTGCCCAGCTCGGCAAGCCGGTCGACCCGAACGAGATGCCACCGGCGCGTTTCAGCCTAGAAGGTCTTGTGGCGAACGACAGCTGGCCGAACTTCCAGATCGACGGTTACGGGACATGGCTCTGGTCGCTGCACGAGCATCTGCGACGTTCCGGTGCCGATGTGCTCCCGGAACGGCTGTCGCCCGCTGTCGAGCGCGTCGCCCGTTATCTGGCCGAGACGGGAACGCTGCCGTGCTTCGACGTCTGGGAGGAGAACGGCACTTCTGTCCACACAGCGACGCTCGGTTGCGTGTACGCAGGCCTCGTTGCCGCCGCGGCGATGCTCGCCGACGAGAAGCTGCACGAGCGCGCCGAGGCGGTGCGCTCCGAGGTGCTGGAGCGTGCCCGCGCTGTAGGACGCTTCGAGAAGTCCAACGACAACAGACAAGTCGACGCTGCCCTGCTCTGGCTGTCGGAGCCGTTCGGTCTCTGCGACCCCCACGATCCGGCGTTCGTCGAGACGGCTCGCTTGGTAGCGACCGAACTCGACCTAGAGGGCGGTATCCGCCGCTACCCGGCCGACACCTATTACGGCGGCGGTGCCTGGCCGGTCCTGACGGCGTCGCTCGGCTGGCACCTGGCCTCGGTCGGCGACTTGGAGGGGGCGCGACGGCGCCTTGACTGGATCGCCACCAGGTTCGACGCCGAGGGTCGCCTGGGCGAGCAGTTCGGGGGCGAAGGTCGCGACCCCTCCAAGTTCGCCGAGTGGGTCGGCCGGTGGGGTCCGCCTGCGAGAGACCTGACCTGGTCGCACGCCATGTTCGTCGTCCTCTCCGACGAGCTCGGCACGCCACCACCTTCGGGCAAGCCAGGCGCAGAGTCAACTGTCTGATATCTAATCGCAACTAAACCGACATCCCAATGAAAGGAGCCCCATATGGCGGGAGCAATGTTGGACACATGGAAAAAAGGAGGAGGGGAAATATCGTGAACGTGCTGAGAAAGAAGCGGGCAAGGTCCCTCTCGGTGGCGGCGCTTTGCGCGGCTCTCGGCTGCGGGGCCTTCGCAGTTGCAGCCGCGGGAACGAGCGCAGCCGCCGTGGGGAACAGCCATGCATCGCGAGCTTCGAGCCCGGTGACGCTCAAGTTCTGGAACGCCTATACCGGAACGCAGATAACGACGATGGAGAACGTCATCATCCCCCGTTTCGAGAAGCTCAACCCGGGAATAAAGGTGGTAAATACCTCGTTTCCTTACGCCGACCTGCTGTCGAAGTACCTGGCGGCCGCGGCGGCGGGGGATCCGCCGGACGTGTTCCGCACCGACATCGCCTGGACGGCCGAGCTCGCCGCTGACGGCGTCGCCCTCGAGGTGAGCAATTTGCCGTGGTACAAGGCCACCGTCGCGGACGCCCTGCCGGGGCCACTGCAGACGACCATGTACAAGGGAAAGGCCTACAGCCTGCCCCTCGACACCAACACCATCGCCCTGTTCTGGAACAAGACTGACTTCGCCGCCGCAGGGATCAAGAGCCCCCCGACGACGATCACCCAGCTGATCACAGACGCCAAGGCAATGACGATCCCCTCCAAGGACCAGTACGGGCTTGGGGTGGACTCGACAGACATCTGGGACGTGTCGCCCTACATCTGGAGCGAGGGAGGAGCCTTCACGAACCCCAGCTACACCAGGGCGAGTGGGTACATGGACGACGGAGGCACGATAGCTGCCGTGAAGATGCTCGTCGAGGGCTACAACGGCGGCCACGGCTACATCGGGCCAGACATCATAAGCACCACGGGCGACTCCGGTGAAGCGGAGTTTCCGAGCGGCAAGTACGCCATGTATATCGACGGTCCCTGGGCCGTGCCAACGTTCCAGGCACTGAAGCCGGTGCCGAGTTACGGCATCGTGCCGATGCCCGCCGGTCCTGGCGGCTCGCACACGCCGACCGGAGGCGAGGATGTCGTGGTTTCAGCTGGCGGCAAGAACATCGCTGACGCCGAGCTGTTCGCCCAGTTCCTCGACTCGCCGTTCTCGCAGGTCACGATGGCGAGCATCGGTCAGATGTCGGCGTTCGCGAACGACGCCAGTGCAGAGGTGAAGACGACCCCGTACTACAAGGTCTTCACTCAAGCGCTGCTGAACGCCTACGTGCGGCCGGTGAGCCAGTACTACGGTCTGGTTGACACCGACTTCTCCAACGCCTTCGAGGAGATCCTCGCTGGCAAGGAGACCGTGACTGCAGGCATGGAGACAGCCGCCGCGGAGTCGAACAACGCCTTGGCCGGACGTAGCTGATCGGAGGTAGGGACTTGGAACGGCGCCCGGCGCCCCCATCGCAGGGCGCCGTTCCACCTACTACGGCGCCCGGGCACGGCATTGCCTTACGCGCCCGGGCCGGCCGGTTCCTGACGCCGTACCTGCTGATCGTCCCGGCAGCGGCGTTCTATGCCATTTTCACGGTCTACCCGATCTTCCGCCAGTTCGACGTCAGTTTTTTCAACTGGCATGTTTTCCCGGGAAGCCAAAGTCCTTTCGTCGGCTGGTCGAACTACAGCCAGATGTTGCACGACCCCGCCATTCGCACAGCCGTCTACAACACCCTGCTGTACGTCGTGATCACGGTTCCTGTGCAGATGGCTCTCGGCCTGTTCGCCGCCGCCATGCTCACCGACCGGCTCCCCGCTTCGACGCTCTGGAGGGCGCTCGTTTTCATCCCGGTCGTCACTTCCTGGGTCGTGGTCAGCTTCCTGTTCGCCTACTTGTTCAGCCCCTCGGGTGGATTCGTGGACACGATTCTCGGCCTTTTCGCCGGGCACGCCGTGCACTTCGACTGGTTGGCGCAGACCTGGAGTGCCAACATCGTGATCTGGCTGGTCGGGATCTGGAAGGGAGTCGGCTGGTCGTTCATCATTTTTCTCGCCGCGCTCGACGGCACCCCCCGGGAGGTCATCGAGGCGGGCCGCGTCGACGGCGCATCCGAGCGCCGTATCTGGCGCTCGATCATCATCCCGTCGATCCGCCAGTCGATCGTCTTCGTGCTCGTCCTACTCGTGATCGGGGCCGCCTCGGTTTTCACGTCGGTCTGGCTCATCACCGCGGGAGGTCCCTACGGGTCGACCCACGTCCTTTACACCTACGCCTATCAGCAAGCCTTCACGGACTTTGCCTTCGGCTACGCGGCGGCGATCGCCTCGCTGCTCGCGGTCGTCCTGTTCGGCCTGAGCGTCGCCGAGATCCAAGTGTTGGGCGCACGGGGAGACTGACAAGACGTGGCCATCGCGATCGAAGCGCCAACCACTTCCAAGCTGAAGCCGAGCACCGGGCCTGGGTTGTTCGGCGTCAAGACCTGGAAGAAGACTCGGCTCGCGATCGCCCTGATTTTCGCGTTGATCTCGATGGTGCCGCTGCTCTACATGGTCTCGCTGTCTTTCCAACCTATGAGCACAATCGGCGCGGGCACGTTCCAGCTCTTGCCTACGCACCCGACGACGCAGAACTACCTGCAGGCCTGGGACACGGTCGACCTCGGTCGGCTCTTGTTGAACAGCACGATCGTCGCCGCGGGCACCGTGGTTCTCACCGTGATTTGCGCATCACTCGCCGCTTTCGCTTTCGCCCGGTACAAGTTCCGCTTCAGAGAGGTGATCTTCTACCTCTTTCTTGCGAGCCTGGCGGTGCCGACCGTCGAGCTCGTCATCCCTCAGTACCTCCTGATGGACCGGCTGCATCTGATCGACTCGCTGGTTGGCCTGATTCTCATCTACGTGAGCGCCAATCTTCCATTCTCGATCTTCCTCCTGCGCGGCTTTTTCGAGGCGGTGCCACGCGAGCTCGAGGAATCGTTGCGGCTCGACGGCGCGAGCAATCTACGTGTGCTCACAAACCTGCTCGCGCCGCTTTCGATCCCTGCTCTCGCGGTCGTGGCGTTGTTCGCTTTCAACGCAGCCTGGGACGAGTTCCCTGTCGCTTTGACGCTGATCAACTCGTCGCCCCACTTCACGGTCCAGATCGGCCTGGCGCTGTTCCAGGGCTCTCACACCACCGAATGGGGTCCGCTCTTTGCGGCTTCGGTCGTCGCGACCGTTCCGAACATCATCGTCTTCACGATCTCCCAGCGATGGTTCAAGAGCGGCGTGTCGCTCGGCGGGATCCGCTGACGACCCGGTGCGCCCTGACCACAGCGGCCGGGCGTGGCGCAAGTGGGTGGTCCTCGTCTCGTGCGTCGGTCTCCCGCTCGGATTCCTCGGGGGGTTTAGCACGGCGACGACACCGCCACAGCCAGCAGCACGATCACGACGACCACGCCAAAAGAGACTTCGACGATCACGACGCAACTGAACAAGAGGACAGTTAGACTCGTCGCGCAAGCACCGACTGGCGAGATGCCGATCTACAGCAACACGTCAACGCCCTAAGATCCGACACCCCGTTGACGATCCGTCTTGATCGGGTCATGCTCGTTGGGAGCTCGGGCCGGCCGACGGCCGCTCCGGCTCGGCTCAACGCGTGGAGGTCGCAGCTTGTGGGTCGACAACCTCACGCAGGGGCCACCGGAATTCTTCAGGAGGAAGTCCGGGCCTGCCGTTGTCCCGGCACCATGAGTCGTATTCGAGTGCCCAGGCCCTGTGCCAGTCGACCTGGAGCCGCGTCAGCTCAGTGATCTCGCAAGCGGCGATCTCCGGATACCGCTTGGCGATCGTCCGAGCGAGGGTGACGGTGGCGTCAGCGTCGTTGCCCGCGTCATGCGGGCTGCCGAGTACGACGTCGTAGGTCTGGCAGAGGGCATCCAACCGGCGCTTGCCACACCGGTAACGGTCGACCTGACGGTCGATGACCAGCGGGTCGACAAGCGCTTCCCAGGTGATCGGCTTCAGCCCGAAGCGCCGGAACAACATTGCTGCAATGGTGATGTCAAAACTTGCATTCATCACCACGACGGGTATCTGGTTCGCCTGAGCCTTTGCGAGGGCAGCATGCACGGTTGCCGTCGCCTCGCCGAGCGGGCAACCTTCGCGGCGGGCCTTTTGGGTCGAGATCCCATGGATTGCCTCCGCGTTGGCAGGGATCTCGCGTCCCGGATCGACGATGAAAACGTTGCGGTGACCTCTTCTATAGGGCTCCCAACGGATCAGGGCCACCTGAACCGGTAGGTCCGAACACGGATTGACGCCCGTCGTCTCGAGATCGAACCCGAGCAACGGACCTTCGTCCCAGGTCATGTGCTCGAGGTTACGCGGAGGTTGTATTACTCCAGGTGTGATCGGTCGTTGAAGCCACGCAACACCCAGCGTGAACCAGTCACCACAATGGTCGAGATCGCGCCATTGTCAGAGCCGGTGAAGGCAAACGGCCGGGACCCCGTTGCGATCGCCAGGACGGCCCCTATTGTCCCGCCGTGGGCGAAGCAGACGACGCGATCTCCTTGATGACGCTCGGCGATCCGCCTTATCGCCGAAGTAACCCGTTTTGTGATGGAAGCGTTTGACTCGGCGCCCGGAATGACATCCCAACGTTCTTGCTCGAACACCTGAAGCGCGATGGGATCGCCCTCGAGAACGTGCCGGCGATAGATGCCTCCGTCCCATTCGCCCAGATAAACCTCGGCCAAGTCAGGCTCGACCTCGGGCACCAGCCCGAGTCGCGCAGCGAGCGCAGCAGCTGTCTCCGCAGTTCGGCGCAGGTTTGTGACGTAGATGGCGTCTACGCGGGTAACCGCCAAGCGGTCGGCGATACGTACGGCCTGCTCTCGACCGAGCGGCGACAGGGCCGGGTCGCCTCTTCCTTCGACAAGCGGGAACGGCCGGTCGGGATCGGCCGGCTCTGACTCACCATGACGCACGAGGAGCACCTCTACCGACCCCGCGGGCGCCTCAAAGCGAACCTGCCGATACCGCCTCCCACCCGGGCTCACGTCGAAGCGGCCGCTGCAGCGTTTGTGTTCTCCTCATGGGCCATAGGCGGCCAAGCCTACGAGCAACACCATCGCGCTCAAAATCACAGAAAGTCGATATGCAAGCGAAACCCAGTTGAAACAAAGACGAAACGCAGTTGGCTATTGGCGGAGCGCTGCTGAGAACGGCGCGCTTGTCACCTGGCGAGGAGGGCGACTTACGCGCAATACTGTCCCCCAGCCAATCCGGGATCGGACCGACACGATCGGGAGGCTTTCGTGCGCCACGAAAGAGGTACCTGGAAGCTGGAGAGGCTCACTACCGGGGTCATGCTTCTTGGCGCGTTTGCGGTGCCGCTCGGCGGCGTTTCCATCCACACCCCAGGCAGTGTGCACCCGGCCCGGGCTGTTGTCGCCGTCGAGGATTCCGCAGCACGCTCTTACTCCTCGGCGAAACCAGTCATACGGTCCAGTACCAAACACGCCGACGCGAAGGTGCCCACAACGCTGAGCGAGCGTCCAGTCGCGGCTGCAAACGTCGATGCAGATCCGCCGCCGGTTCGCTTCCCACCTTGGTGGAGTGGCATCTGCGATGTCAACAACATTCCTTGGTCCTTCCCGCTTTCCAGCTGGGACGGGCTGACCGCGTGCGGACCAGGGCCGAGCCGGGGCGGTTATGACGTGGCGGTCGAGTTCTTTCCGGGCGCCTGGGGAGAGTACGACTGGGAGTGTGTCGAGTTGTCGATGCGCTGGCTCTATCTCGAGTACGGCGTGCGGCCTTATCCAGCCAATGGCTCCCAGGTCGTCGCCGACTACTCGCGTGCAGATGGCGGCGATCTGCAAAAGGTTCCCAATGATGGCATGAGTGTGCCACGACCCGGTGCTGTCCTGAGCATGGGGTCGATGTGGGGCGAAGGTCACACCGCAGTCGTCACGGCCACCAACGTGACCGACGGCGAGGGCACGATCAACATTCTCGAGCAGAACATGAACGGCGGGAACGGCACGAACACGCTGCGCGTGACAGACGATGTCGTTGAGCCGGACTATGGCATGCCCGTCACCGGGTGGCTTCAAGCACCCGTCGCCGTCGGCACTGGCGAGCCCGGCAGCGACTCCCGTGTCGAATCCGGCGTCGACCGCGACGATGACCCCGGTGCCGACCCCGATGTCGACCCGGCCCCCGATCTCGTCCGAGACGGCAGCTTCGACTATGGAAGCCGCGGCTGGCACAGAGTGCGCCGTTCGTGGCTAGTGATCGTGCCGAGCGGCAGGTTGGAGACCCGGCCGTACGACGGCAACCACTTCGGCGTCACCAACACCTCGATCCCCGGTGGGGGCATCTATCAGGATGTGTCCTTGCCAATCCGCGCCGGCGAGCGTTTCTGCGCCGGCGCCGTAGTGGTGACGGCGAGTGCTCACTCTGGAGCGCGGGGCAAGATGGCACTCTGGCTGCTCGGCAAGTCGGAGAACCAGTCGTCGTTGGTGGGGTTCGGGCCATTGCCGGGGGCGAGCCAGTGGACCCCAGTCTCGACCTGCCTGACGGCGAACGGACCGCACTCAGGCTTGCGGATCCAGTTCTACGACGCCGAGAAGACACCGACACTGGGTATCGACGCGGTTGACGTTCGATGAAAGGCTGAATCCCCGCCGACGCTTTGGCCGGCCTCACGTTATGGCCCGCCCGTTGCGGTCTATGAAGTGTAACCTATTGGTCCGCTTGGTCTGGGAACAATGCGGAGCCGTGACCGAGTCGACTAACTTGTTGTTTGCTCTGCTTCTCGGGCCTACAAGGGTTCCCACATCCTGAGCTTTTTCCAGCCTGGAAAGGTGCAGAACTTCATATTGGCAGTAGGCGGGGTGCGCAGCTGGAAGCGCAGTGAGGTTGGGAATACGCAGCCAGCCCTCACTATGATTTGCAAGATGTTCGGTGTCCATTCCTAAGCGGGATTTCTGGCTAAGTTTCCGAACGCCGTGGGTGACTCTTGATGCCGTGATATTCGTCTAGACGATCACGACGGCTGACTAGACCATACGTTGAACAGCGGTCGCTAAGAATGTTGTGGTGGGAGGGAGGGCGGGAGATGGCGGTAGATTCGGTCTGACAATGGTCGAGGCGGGTACGGAAGTTATTCCCGGACTCATTTTTAAAGCCAAAGTCGCCCTTGCCGTGACTGATCACGACTGGGTGATCGAACACGTCAGCCGCGACGTCGAGGAGATCCTTGGGCACAATCCGGATACCTATAAGGGTTCCTCGCTCCTGGGCTTGTTGCAGCCGGGCGACGTGCAGGGCTTCATCTTGGCAGTCAGCAGGGCCATAGCAGCCCGAGGTCGGGTGACGCTGCGGACACGCCTACGAGCGGACAACGACACTTGGCGAGATGTCTGGTGCCTGGTGGCGGCCATGTGCCAAGATCCACCGCCGCGTCTCGGCCTGGCCATTGCTCCCATCCCTGAGCCTGAGAACGGGTTGACTTCAGAGCTACATCGGAAACTGGCTCTTCACGGTGACGGCGCCTTTGGTGACATGGGCCAGCGCCGCTGGCGTTTGTCCTCTGGGAGCTTCTCGAAGCGCCAGTTGGAGATTCTCGTGCGTCTCGTTCGTGGGGAGCCGGTGCATGAGATCGCGGACGCGTTGTACCTCAGTCCCAGCACGGTACGGAACCACCTCACCTCCATTTACAAGAAATGCGGCGTTCATTCCCAGGCAGGACTTCTGGCGAAAGTCCTCGAAGCACTTGGGTGATATTCGTCTAGAGATGATCAGGGCTCGCTAGGTCAAGCTGCATGAGATGTTGAGGCTCGAAGCAAAGCGGCCAGCAGTTCTGCTTGGGAGTGAACGGCGAACTTTTTGTAAATAGCTGCCAGATGGTTGCGCACGGTGCTCTGGCTGAGGAACATCGAACGTGAGATCTGCGGAACTCGCTCGCCTGCAATGAGGCGCGAGACGATCTCGGTCTGTCGAGCCGACAACTCGCTGCCGTGGGGGAGCCCGGTCAGAGTCGGAAGAGCACCGAGCGTCTTGAGGGCTCTTGACTGCATGACACAATGTCGAACCTCGGCTTCAAGCGGGTCTCCACTGTCGCCATCGACGTCCTCCGGAGCTCGGCTCACCACGATGCCGAGGCGAGGCGGCTCATGGCTGCACATCCGAACAAGGAAGCAGTAGCGATCCGCCCAACTCTCACTTCCAATGCGCAGGCGTGTCAAAACCGCCACCCCGATGTCTCCCGAGGCGGCTCGGCCGACGGCGGTGAGGAAGGCAACGGCTGCGGAGGGGTGGAGGAGCCCGAGAAGCGGGAAACCACGAAGGTCCGAACCCTGCACGCCGAGCAAGGCGGCGTCGGCGTTCATGTACTCGATCCGCCAGTCGTGGTCGGTAATCGCAAGGACCAGACCGGGTGTCTGCTGGGGCAACGGGAACGTCGCCGGCATCTCTTGGCTCGGTTCGAGGAACCACAGTCCATACACCTTGTCACCGCATTCCACCCGCCTCCCCCAAACGTTCACAGGTACTCGGTCGCCCTGCGGGGTGACGAGGTCTCCCTTTACCTCGTAGCCGTCGACCGCACCGGCCGCCATAGCGGCATAGGCAAACCGTGCTAAATCCCGTTCGTCCGGCCAGATGTGAGCCATCGCGTCAGTGCCAACGAGCTTGTCGGCTCTGGTCAGCTCCAGCGACGCGGCCTTGTCGTTCGCAGCCACGATCTCGTAGGTGTTGAGGTCGGTTAGCACCGCAGCGATGGGGAGCTTCTTGGCCGAGGCAATGATGTCCTCAAGACTCCGGGCAGCCATGCCGTGCTCCCTTCGAACTTACGGAAATGCTATTCGTCTGGGAATCAAAAGTCACCGCTTCCAAGCTGGGGCAGCGATCACGTCGCTTAACGTCAAGTTCCGGCTCTACCTCCCAGGCCATTCGCTTTGAGTAGGCCAAGACCCGGCTGCGGTCGTACGACCGCTACGCGGCATGGTGCCAGCGCGCGGCCCGACACCCGGGAGCGAGCGCAGAGGTGGAAGATGCACCGGTGCAGCGACAACAGCAAGTGCCGGGCGGTCGGCGTCGGATCCGGCTCGTTCTCGCCGCCATCGTCGTCGCCGCTGCGGCCGCTGCAGTCGGACAGACAATTGCCAACTTGTCACAACAGCGCACGAGCGAACCTGCCGCGCTTGCTTCGAGCATCCTGCCTCTCGGGGCCGGACAGGGTGGACCGGGTCCAGTGCTCACCAATACGGGCGTTGCCTGGGTGCAGGTGGGTGGCGACATCTACCGCAGTGCCGACGCGGGCGCGTATTGGCGGCTCGTGCTCGCCGAACCGGCGGGCGAGGCCCAAACGTGCGGCTGCGCGGGCGGCGCCTACTTCCTCGGCGCCGAGCGGGCCTGGGTTCCCGTCAGCGACGAGACGCCGTCGTTCACCTTCGTCGTCGATCGCGTCCTGTTCACCACCGACGGCGGCCGGACATGGCGCTCGAGCAGTCCGCTCCCCGGCCTGCCGCCGTCGTCTACGGTGCCCCTGCTCGGCCTGTCGCTCTCGTTCGTGAACGACCGCGTCGGCTACGCCCTCGCGTCGGGCTCACAGGCTGACTCAAAGGGCGGCGAACCGCTCACGTCGTTGCTGTGGCGTACCGTCGACGGCGGGCGAAGCTGGCGCGCCGTGAACTCGGCCTCCCTTCCCTTGGCCGGACTCCTCGGAGACTCGGGTCTCATCGAGCAGTCACCCACTCGCTGCGGGTACGACGGCGAGCTCACCGTCAGCTTTGTCTCAGCGGCTGAGGGTTTCATCTCGGCCGGCGCCTGCACGGCAGAACCGCCCGGTCTGTGGCAGAGCATCGACGGGGGGCGTGACTGGAGGCCTGTCCCGCTCGTCGCGCCGCGAGGGGGCTGGCCGGGCAGGGGCGTGCCGGAGGCCGGGCTGCCTGTAGTCACGGCCGGGGGAACGACGAGCGTCGGCGTGACTACCGACAACGGCGAGGTCGTCGTTGAACGCCGTTCACAGCAGGGCAGCTTCGAGGTCGCCGGCGTCCTGAGCACGGGTGAGCTCGGCCGACCCGCCGGACCGGCGATACTCGACTCCGAACACATTGTCGTCCCGGCGAGCGACGGGCTGTGGAGGAGCGACGACGGCGGGAAGACGTGGCGACTTGAGGTCGAGCCCTTCGACTTTGCCGCGCTGGCCGCTATGTCGTTTGCGCCCTCGGCATCTGCGACGGGTGTGTCTCGCCGGATGGGTCTGGTCGCGACGGCCGGAGCCGACGATGCGAGCACCGGCGTCCTGACGTCGGCGCCAGCCGGGCCGCTCGTGCTGCGCAGCACCGACGACGGGCTGCACTGGCAAACCGCGGGTCGCGTCGCTGCCCCGCCGGGGACTGCTACCGCCTACTCCGAGGTCGACTTCGCCGACTCGCGCACCGGCTACCTCGGGGGCGTTGACGGAGTCGCGTCGAGCAACGACGGCGGTAGGTCCTGGCGCACGGAGTGGTCCGGCGGTCTGCCCGTGATCTCGCTCGTCCTCGACAGCGCCGGTCTCGTCGCGCTGACGTCCGACGAGGTGCTCGTGCGTGACTCCAACGGCCGCTGGGATGCCGGCACCGAGCCCGCCGCAGGCGCGCTCTCGAGTGTGGCTCTAGCGGCACCGGGCGCGCTCTACGGCGCAGTCTGCGCCCGTGAGCCCTACGCCCGGTCCACCGGGGGAGATCTGGTCGTCAGCTCAGACGCCGGGCACAGCTGGCGTACCGTGGCACTCCCGCCCCGCGTCGGCGGCTGCCCGGAGATCACGACGGGACAGCCGGCCGGGGGCGTGGAGCCACAGAGCCCAAATCAGCCGCTGGCGAGCCTTGTCTGCATCGCGACGCCGCACGTGCTCTACGCCATCGGCACCGTGCCGGTGCCTCGCACGTTCCCATATCCGTTGGATGGCGGCTTCGTCCCGGCAGAACTGTGGCGTTCCGACGACGGCGGTCGCAGCTGGCGTCCGGACGGGTATGCCGGTGCCTCCCTTGTCGCGTGCACGCCGGCTGAGGTGTGGAGCCTGACGCGGATCGGACCGCCTGGCATGGGAGCCGAGACCGCGCTGTTCCGTACTTCCGGGACGGCGACCGGTCGCTGCCTTGTCGAGCGCTCTCCAATTTCGCTGCCCGCATCGGCCGGTCCCTGCTCGAGCATGGTGGAGGAGGCCGGGTACTGGCAGTCGCTCGTCTCGATGCGATCGGGCAACGGAGCGCTGCTGGGGTCGTGTCTCGATATCTGTGACGACCCGGGCCACACCGAGCTCGTCGCCACGTCCGACGGGAGATACTGGGTCGGCGGTCCCCCAGTGCGTGGCGTCGGGGACGGGGCGGTTGCGGCGTCGTTTCTCTCCCCGCGCACGGGTTTCCTGCTCGGCCCCGAGATGGGCCGCTCCGCGAGCCGCGTTCCAATACCGCCGTCGTCCTCCAGTCCGACGTTGCTCGAGTCCACCTCCGACGCAGGACACAGCTGGCGCCGGCTCGCCACGTTCCCCCAGCCGTAGCCATCTCGGAAGCGTCACGGTTTCCGTCCTGTTGGGACGGGTTTCGTGCGACAAAGTCGCGGCGGGCAGAAGAAGCCGCCGCCCGACCTCGTGGGCGCGAGGGAACGCCCTCATGTTCAGCGGTGCGCGGCCGATGCGGGCCAGGAGCGAGCCTGCCCTGGGTTGGGTCCCTCGAGCGGCCGGAAGTTGACGCCGATCGCCGTGAGTCGCCCGAGGTGCCGCCTGAGGCGCGCTTCGAACTCCTCGTATGACTTGGGCCGTTCGGGGCTCTCGACCGTCCAGACGGTCTCGGCGAACGCACAGAGTCGAGGGAAGTAGAGGTACTCGGCCTGCCTCGGCGTAGCCACGTGCTCGGTCCACAGCTGACACTGCGCGCCGAGCACGCGATGGCGCTCCGCGGCCGGCACCGCCTCCGGTACCGGATCGTGCAGGTACACCTGCTCGAGGGTCGTCACCGCGTCGAAGCCGACCGGCTCTTCCGGGTCGGCGGACGCGGGCCGGTCGAAGTACATCCACTGTTGGGGCACCATCACGACGTCATGGCCCGCCGAGACGGCTGCGACGCCCGTTGCCTCGTCCTGCCACGCCATCAGGATCGAGTCGGGCGGGGCTCCGCTCCCGAGAAGGTCGTCCCAGCAGACGAGCCTGCGACGGCGCAGGGCGAGATGGTCCGCCATGCGGGCGGTGAACCAGCCCTGGAGTTGTCGCTCGTCGGCAAATCCCTCCTCCCGCATGATCTCCTGTGCGCGTGGGTGCGTCCTCCACTCCTCCGTCGGGCACTCGTCGCCGCCCACGTGAACGTAGGGCCCCGGGAAGATGCGGACGACCTCGTCGAGGACGTCGGTGCAAAAACGCAGGGTGTCGTCCTCGAGGTTGAGGACATGCCTCGACACCCCCCACCTTGTGCAGACGTTCAGGTGCTCGTTGGTGTTGCCCAGTCCCGGGTAGGCGGCGATCGCCGCCACCATGTGCCCGGGCATGTCGATCTCCGGCAGCACCTGGACGTGTCGTTCGGCTGCGAAGGCGACGATCTCTTCGAGATCCTGGCGCGTGTAGAAGCCGCCGTGGGGCGTTCCGTCCGCACGGGCATCCATGGCGCTCGATACCGGTGACTCGCGGCGCCAGGCCCCGACCTCGGTGAGGCGGGGATAGCCGTCGATCGCGATACGCCAGCCCTGGTCGTCGGTGAGGTGGAGGTGGATGACGTTGCATTTATGAAGGGCGGCTAGGTCGATCAGTTCGAGGACGAAGGCCTTCGGCATGAAGTGGCGGGCGACGTCGAGCAGGATGCCGCGCCAAGGGAGCCGGGGGGCGTCGACGATCTCCAGCTCGGGAAGCCGGATGGGCTCGGACCTGCCGGCTTTTCGAAAGGTTGCATCAGGCAGCAGCTGGCGAAGCGTCTGCAGCGCGTAGAAGGTTCCCTCGGCTCCAGGGGACGTGATGACGACCCGTCCCCCGGAGCACGTGAGCCGGTAGGCCGCTTGAGGCGTCCGGTCGCGCAGGCGGCTCGCTAGATCGGCGGGGAGCTCAACGAGCGTGTCGAGGCTGAGCTCGATGAGGGCGTCTTGCGCGGTCTCGGGAGTGGCGAGGTGGACGAGCCATCCCGTGCCGGCTTCGAGCACCTGCCGGAACCATCGCGCCTCTCGAACCAGCTCGGGCACGTACGAGATCACGAGACCGTCTTTGAGCAGGCTGCCGGTCGTGCCCGCCCGACCGACCGTGACGGCGAGGGGACGAGGGACGATGGCGAGGCTGTCGTCGGTCATGCGGTCACGAGCCCGGGAGGCGCTTTTCGTTCACGCCGGGACGAGGCTTGGCCGGTGGACCTCGGCCAGGGCCACGTGGCAGGCGACGAGCTGGCTTGGCGCCACCTCGCCGAGCTGAGGCGTGACGGTCTTGCACTCCTCGATGGCGCAAGGGCAGCGGGGCTGGAAGCGGCATCCGGGCAGCGGGTTCACGACCTTCGGAGGCTCGCCGGCGTCGGCCGTGGCGGATTCGTCGAGAGGACCGCGGGGATCGGGCACAGCCGAGAGGAGGAGCTTCGTGTAGGGATGGCGGGGGGCAGCCAAGAGCTGCTCGGTCGGGCCGACCTCGACGACGTGGCCGGCGTACATGACGATGATCCGGTCGGCGGTGTACCGGGCCGACGCGAGGTCGTGGGTGATGTACAGGATGGAGACGCCCTCCCGTCGCCGCAACTCGGTCATGAGGTTGAGGACGCCGACCCGGATGGAGACGTCGAGCATGGAGACCGGCTCGTCGGCGAGGATGAGCTTCGGGCGGAGCACGAGCGCCTGGGCGAAACCGATTCGCTGTCGTTGGCCACCGCTCAGCTCGTAGGGGTACTTGGCGAGCATCGCCTCGGCCGGCTCGAGGCCCACGGCCTCCATCACCCGGGTCGCCTCGGAACGCTGGGTCGAGGCATCGAGGTCCCGTCGGTGCAGCTTGATCGCCCGTCTGATCCCGTGCGAGACCCGGTAGGAAGGGTTGATAGCGGTGTACGGGTCCTGGAAGACCATCGGGACCTCGCCGCGGTACGCCAGCTTCGCCCTCCGCCCCTTGATGGCGCCGACCGGCTTGCCGTCGAAGCGAACCTCCCCCGAGGTCGGCCGGTAGACCATCGCGAGCAGCTGGGCAATCGTGCTCTTGCCGCTCCCGCTCTCGCCCACCAACGCGACGATCTCTCGCCGGCCGATCGTGAAACTGACGTCATCCACGGCGTGGAGGATCTTCTTGGACCGGAAGCCCCGCAGCTCGAAGTTCCGGCTCAGGCCGGACACCTCGAGGAGCGGGAGCTCGACTTCGGCGTCGCGGACGGGCTGAGACGCCGACGCCGGAGCGCGGCGCGTCTCGGATAGCGGCTCGGGCGGTGCCAGGGTCTGCGGTAGAGCCCCGACGAGCGCTGCGCCGTCGCCCGCCTCCCGGACGGTACGGCCGGCGAGACTTCCCGTCCCCGCCTCCGCCTGTCGATAGAGCAGGCAGCGGACGTCGGACCCGCCCACCCGGTAGATCGACGGGTCGACGACGGTGCACTCGGCCATCGCGTCGGCACAGCGAGGCTGAAAGCGGCACCCCGGAGGCGGCGAGAGGAGATTCGGTGGGGAGCCGGCGATGCCGGTGAGGGCGACCTTCTCGCCCCGGATCGAGGGGTACGCCTCGAGCAGGGCACGGGCGTAGGGGTGGCGTGGCGTTTCGAAGAGCGTCGAAGTGGCGCCAAGCTCGGCCACCTGCCCGGCGTACATGACCATGAGGCGGTCCGAGAAGTGGCTCACGAGCGAGATGTCGTGGGTGACGAAGATCACGGCGAAGCCCAGTCGGTCCTGCAGCTCCTTGACCTGGCGCATGAGGGAGCGCTGGCCGACGACATCGAGGGCAGAGGTTGGCTCGTCCATGATGACGAGGTCGGGCGTGAAAAGGAGTGACATGGCGATCATGGCGCGCTGGCGCATGCCGCCTGAGAGCTGGTGGGGATAGCTTTCGAGGTGGAGCGGGTCGATCGACACGAGGCGCAGCACCTCGGCGGACCGCTTCGCGATCTCGTCGTTCGACATCACCGAATGCGCCCTGCAGGCGTCGCGCATCTGCTGGCCCACGGTCATCACCGGGTTGAGGGCGTTCATGGCGCTCTGCATGACGACCGAGAAGTCCCGCCAGCGGATGTGGCGGAGCTGCTTGTCGCTCATCTCGGCCATCTCCTGACCGCGGAAGGTGACGCTCCCGCCGATGATGCCGGCAGGCGGGGTGAGCAGGTGGCTGATAGCGAACACGAGCGTCGACTTGCCGCAACCGGACTCACCGACGACGGCGAGGAACTCTCCGCGGTCGAGGTCGAGGTCGACATCGTCGACAGCCACGACCGGCCCGTCGTCGGTGACGTAGGCGACCGAGAGGCTGCGGACCTCCAGCAGCCGGCTCGACGACGACGAGGTGCCTACACCGTCGGTCTCCCACGCGACGTCGGGCTCCCGAGCGCTCCCGGAGACGCCGGGTGATGGGAGCGCGGTGGCAGGTCTCTCTCGGCCGTCGGGGGCGACTGCGTCCCGGACCTGGGTGGGGCCGAGGCCGGACCGAGCCACGCGTCGGCGCGACATGCGGCGGACGGGCCGCAGCGCCGGGTTGGAGATCTCGTCGAAGGCGAAGTTGATCAGGGCGAGCGACCCTCCGAAGAGGGCGATGCAGACGCCCGGCATGATCGCCCACAGGGCCAGCCCTGACTGGAGCGCCGCCTGCTGATAGGCCCAGTAGAGCATCGTGCCCCAGCTCTGGGCGTTCGGGTCGCCGAGCCCGATGAACTGGAGCCCGGCGGCGGTCAGCACGGCGAAGACGGCGTTGAGACAGAAGGCCGCCACGATGAGGGAGCTCATCGACGGCAGCATCTCGGCCGCGATGATGTAGCTGGTGCGCTCGCCCCGGACCCGGGCTGCCTTGAGGAAGTCCCGGTTCCGCATCGAGCGCGCTTGCACGCGCAGCTGGCGGGCGCTGTAGGACCAGTTGAGGGCGCCGAGGATGATGATGATGTCGACCAGGCCGGCGCTGCGCAGGTAGGCGGCGATGACGATGAAGAGCGGGAAGATGGGGATGACGAGCAGGATGTCGGTGAGGGTCGAGAGGACGCCGTCGGTGAAGCCCCCGATGTAGGCGGCCGCCACTCCCACGACCACGGCGACACACGTTGCGATGGCGCCGGCCGCGAAGGCGATGATGAGGGACTGGCGCGCCCCCCAGATGAGCTGCGAAAAGACGTCCTGGCCGAAGGAGGTCGTGCCAAGCCAGTGGGCTGCCGAGGGCGAGAGGCTTGGCCCGAAGATCTCCGCGCTCGGACTGTAGGGGGCGATCCGACCGGCGAAGATGGCGAGCACGAGGAAGAACAACAGCAGGACCGAACCCACCATCGCCTTACGGTTGTGGAGGAGGCCCCGCCAGATGTTGCCACTCCGCCGGCGCTGGGCGGACCCGTCCGACCGGTTGACGTCGCCGCCGTTCTGGCCGACGACGGCAGTGTCGTACCTCGTCACATCCTGCGGCAAGGGGTGGTCCGTGTGGCCTGGCTTCGACATGGCGGGCTGCTAGACGGACTCTCTCGTCCGTGGGTCGAGGATGGCCGTGAGCACGTCGCAAACGAGCAGGCTGAACAGCACGGCGAGCGTGATGAGGAGGAAGAGGGCCTGCATGACTGGGTAGTCGAGGCCTTCCACTGCCCGCAGCAGGAGGTTCCCGAGCCCTGGGTAGTTGAAGACATACTCGACGAGGATGGCCCCCGACACCACGAAGCCGAGTGCCATGGCGAAGCCCGTCAGGTTGGGGAGGATGGCGTTCCGTCCGGCGTAGGCCCACATGATCCTCCAGCTCTTGAGCCCTTTCGCCCGGGCCATGCGGACGTAGTCCTCGGCGAGCACCGTGATCGTGTTGTTCCTCATGAAGAGGATCCACAAGCCGATTTGCGTGATGAGGATTGTCATGCCCGGGAGGATCGCGTGCTCCAGCACGTCGCCGATGAAGGTCAGGTTCCAGGCCGGGCTGTCGGTGAGAATGTTGTAGGCGTCTTCATAGGGCAGCCATCCGAGGATGATGTTGAAGATGTAGACGAGCAACAGGCCGACCCAGAAGTATGGAAGTGCGAACCCGATCACGGCGAGGGGCGGCAGGGCAGCGTCGAGCCAGGTGCCCCGCCTCCAGGCGCTCACGAGCCCGATGAGGGTGCCGAGGACGAAGGCGAGGACCGTCGTCACGCCCACCAAACCGAGGGTCCAGGGCAGGGCGCCCCTCACCATGGTCCGTACCGGGGTGCCGAAGCTCGTCGTGATCGAGATGCCGAAGTTGAACGTCACGACCTGCCTCCAGTAGTCGCCGTACTGCGTGACGAGGCTCTGGTGGTATCCGCCTCCGAGGAGGGTCGTGAGGGCATGGAACGCCTGCGGCTGGAGGTGGGGGTACTGAGCGAGGAGGGCCTCGGCCGGGTTGCCCGGCATGAGGCGCGGCAGCAGGAAGTTGAGGGTGACGGCGGCCCAGAGTGTGACGACGAAGAAGGCCAGCCTCCGTCTGACGTATCTCACCCGGACGTCCCTGCAGCTCGGGCTGGAACCGGCGAGTTACTTGCTGTACAGGTGCAAGAGCACGACGCCCCAGTCGGGCCAGGCGTATTGGTTGGCCTGCGCATACGGGTTGCTCGGGGTCACCCACCCCCCGATGTACTGGGTGTCGTACTGGTACCAGTCGACGGCCTCGGTGACCGGGATCACCGGCACGTCCTCGAGCATGACCTTCTGGAGCTCGTCGACGACCGTGTGCTGGACGGCGGCGCTCGTCGTCGAGGCGTACTGCTCGAAGAGGGCATCGGTCGAGTGGTTGATGTACCGCTCCCAGTCGTCGGCGGCCGACGAGCCGATCGGTGCCGTGTTGGGCGAGTAGAGCAGTGCCCGCAGCTCGTAGTAGGGCGTCGGCCCACCCGAGTCCCAGCTGTAGGCGAGCTGGTAGCGACCCGTGTAGAGGTCGGCCAGCCAGGTCGTGTACGAGAGGTTGTCCGCGGTGATCGAGATGCCGACGGCTTTGAGGTCGGTCTCGATGACGTTCACGGCTGCCACCCAGTCGGAGTAGCCGCCGTTGTTGATGATGGTGAAGGAGAGCTGCTTGCCGTCCTTGGCGAAGATGCCGTTGCTGCCCTTCCTGTAGCCGGCGGCTTCCAGGATCGAGATCGCCTTGGCGGGGTCGTAGGCATAGGCGTTGTCGTACTTGGCTGCCTGGGCCGCGTCGTACCAGCTCGAGTACGTCGGCTTCACGATGCTCGTCTGGTTCGACGGCGGCTCGTAACCGGACTCACCGATCGCGGAGACCGCCGGGCGGTCGATGGCGTAGGCCATCGCCTGCCGCACCGCCAGATTGGAGAGGATCGGGTTCGTCAGGTTGATGTAGATGTTGACGTTGTAGGTGGGCGCGAACCAGAAGTGGTAGTTCGGGTTCTTCGACAGGTAGTAGGCCTTGATGTTCGGGATGTATTGCGACCCCCACTGGTCGACGCCGCTCGCCAGGTCGGCATTGGCCGTGTTGTTCGAGAGGTAGGAGGGGAAGTTCACCGTTTCGATGTGGGGAAGCCCGTGCTGCCAGTACGTGGGGTTCTTCGTGTACTGGATGTTGGCGCCGTCGCACGTGTGCATGACGTACGGCCCAGTGCCGATCGGGTTCGGGTCGAGATAGGTGACCGGGTCCTTGATGCTCGACCAGATGTGCTCGGGCACGATTGGCGTCTGATCGGCGATGTAGTAGAAGTACGGCACCGCGGCCGTCTTGAACCGGAACACGACCTGGTCCGATCCCTTGGCGGTCACGCTGCTCAGCACCGACCAGTCCCCGTTGAGGTCGAGCGCGGGGTACTTCTTCAGCAGGTTGAAGGAGAAGAGCACGTCCTTCGCGCTGAAGGCGACACCGTCGGACCAGTTGACGCCGCTTCTGATCGTGAAGGTGAGCATCCTGTCGTTGCTGGACCAGGCCCAAGCGGTCGCCAGCCACGGAGTCGTAGCCCCGTTCTTGAGCGAGTCCATGTAGACGAGCTCTTCGTAGACCGGCCCGAAGGAGTCGAACTCTTGGGAACCGTTATACGGGTTGAACTGGCAGTTCCAGGTGACCCCGTACTCGTCGGAAATGTTGACGACACTCGCGACACCACCGCCGGACTTGGCGATGGTGCGGGGCGCGGTGACGCCGCCCGCATTACCAGCACTGGCGTAAGCGGCGGTGCCGATGCTGGTCGCGATCACAGCGCCGATCACCGTGAGTCGCCATGCCCATGTCATCTTGGTCACTGGTCTGCCTCCCTTTCGTTGCAGCCTGCGTAGCCCCGCTCGGCCAGCTGGAATACTTGCTTGACGTTGTGACCGACCAACAGAGTCGTGCGACCCTCGGTTTTGAGCGACTTGGTCAAGTCGTTGACCTTGCCGGACTCTCGCACGCCGAGGGTGCAGAAAGCGAACCCGTCTGGTTCAGCGTCGTCCCGCTCGGACCTCGGCGCTCCGGTCAAAGGAAACATTGTTACGTTAATGGCCCGTATGTTACAGCCAGCGATCGACCGGTCAAGGGTTGTCGCGTTGGCTCATTAGAAACCTCCGAGTGGAAGCGGTCGTTGCCTCAGCTGACGATGGCGTGCCACATCTCAGAGATCGAGCCGTGCTGGTGGCGGGTTGACCACCTGCCACATCCCACTAGTAGGGCATGAAGTATCTGGCTAGTCTTACTTGACGTCAGCAGACAACAAAAGAGCTGGTCACAGCGCTGGAGTGGGCCGAGGTCTACGGGAGCACCGCCACTGTCAAGAGCGCCCTCCTCGGACTTACACCGATGCGACTCGCCTCTAGTAGTGGTGCCGACTTAGAAGCACTGTTCAGGGTGTTCTCACCCGAGGACACTGTCGCTGATCTGATCCAGGTCGATCTGGCCGCCCTCGACGACTACGGGCTTTGAGCCGTGGCCGCGGGCGACGATGTGGCCGCCGATGCGCGCCCGGTGAATCTCACCTTGGACCTGCAGCGTCGTGACGCCGTCGCCTTCGGTCACGAGGGAGCCCCCGACTTCGAGCTCGTCGAGCACACCTGTCGGTTGGATGCTGATCGCGTACGCAGGTAGCGGGATCACCTTGCCCTTGACGAGCGTGTCGCCGACGCCTCCGGCGGTGCGGATGTCGCGATCGATCGTGAGCTTGCCGATCCTGCGGCTGATCTGTATGCCGACACCTGCGTCGGCATGGGTCGTGATGGACTCGAAGCGCGCTTCGTGCAGCGAGCCGTCGTAGAGGTTGAAGCCCCGCGACCGACTCCGAAAGTCTCGATCGGTGCGGCAATGTGCAGCGTTCCCAGTTCGGCGAACTGCACGAAGCCAATGCCACTCGGCCCATACGACTTGATGGGCGCTTTGGCGGTCCAGCTCCCAACCGTGCCCCAGTTGTCGAGCACCATGTCGTTGGGTCCGTAGGTCGTGACCGACCCGAGGTTCTCGACCTCGTCGACGACGCCGGAGTAGACGACGAATACGCCCCCGCTGATCAGGTCGGGCGTGCGCGGCGTGATCCCGCCGTCGGCGTGGATCTCCCCCGTCGTCAGCCTCGACACGCGGACCTGGCCACCTTGAGGCTTTCCCTGCCAGTCACCCTGGCCCCCGACGAAGACGCCGCTGCCTCTCACGGGTCGGTCCTCGGAACCGGCGCTGATCCGGATCAACTCCGCGGTGAGCTCGCCGCCGGCCTGCCGGTTCCACAGCGTGAACGCGCCCTGGAGGACATCGACACCGAACCCGTGGGGACGCAGCTCGCGCCCGCGCAGATCCGCCGCCGCGACGTGCAGCCCGTCGACGAGGACCCGACCGGCACTCGACGCGTCCTGTGCGCACAGCAGCACCTGCCCCTCGGTGCGCACGTCGCGCAGGGTCAACGTGCCCCAGTCCGGCACCGAGGTGTCGTTGAGCACGGCGCGTTCGTGTTCGGGGCACACGATGGTGACGTCGTCGAGGGCGGTCTTCTTACCTCGTCGCACCGCCCGCATCTGGAGCCGAAGCTGTGGAGCGATGTCGTGCCTGCTCAGGTGGGAAATCGAACCTTCTGCGGTGCCGTAGCGTCTTAGGGACGTGGTAGCCGACACCAATCCGGGCGAGCTCGAGGAACTCCTGCAGCAGTGGTACGCGCCCGCGTACCGCACAGCCGCGCTCCTCCTTGGTGACGCCGCGAAGGTCGACGATGCCGTTCAGGAGGCGTTCCTGCGCCTCTGGAGATTTCGAGACGCCCTCCCAGAAGGAGACGGCCTGCGGCCATGGATCTACCGGGTCGTCGTGAACGCCTGCTACTCCTCGGCACGAACCGAGACCCGACACGCCGGCAGGCGGGCCCCTCAAGACGCGCTCGACGCGGTCGTCTCGAGCGATCCCACACCTGACGAGCTCGCTGACCAACGCGACCGTGCCTCGCTCGTGCGCCAAGCGATCCTTTCGCTTCCCGCTGGGCTCCGAGCGCCACTCGTGCTTCGGTACTACGCCGGACTGAGCGAGAAGGAGATCGCGACGGCGATCCGCAGACGCCCGGGCACCGTGAAATCGAGGCTTCATGAGGCGCGGCGGCTGCTTGCGAACGACCCACGGCTCGCCCACCTCGGGCTCGGACTTTCAAGCAATAGCCGAGAGGAGGCGAAATGATCACCGATGAGGAGTTCTCCGCGCTGATCGCCGAGGCGGCCGAGACGATTCCCGAACCGACGGGTGCCAATGCCATTTTGGCGGCGGCACGCGTCGAGATCGACTTCCCATTGGTCGCTTCACCGATCGCCAAGGCCCGCAGGCATCCACGCGGCTTCGCGCTCTCGGCGCTCGGCGCCGCGGCAGTGCTCGCCATCGTGATCGCCGTCGCTGTGTCGTCGTCCTCTTCGTCCCCGAGCTCCTCGTCCTCTTCGCCCGCGAACATCGCGCACGGTGCATTTCCGAGACAGGCACTCGGGCAGTACGCCGCCGTGGGTCGCGCGGCACTACCGATCGCGCCGGGTGTCACAAGATCGAGCGCCGCCACGTCTTCGACGAGCGGCACCGCGTCGGCAAGCTCGCAAAAGATCATCACCACAGGCACGCTCTCGCTCGTCGTCGACAAGAGTGCACTCGCTCACGTCGTCGCCGAGCTGCAGGCGATAGCGTCGTCGCTGGGCGGGTACGTCTCGACCTCCAGCGTGGCCCTTGCCGGCTCGAGTCGTGGCGGCACCGTGGTGCTCGGTATTCCTGCCGGAGTATTCCAAAAAGCGGTGAGCGAGGCCGAGGCACTTGGCACCTTGAAGCACCTGAGCACGACCGCTACCAACGTGACCGGCCAGGTCGCGGACCTCGGTGCCCAGGTCAGCGCTCTCGAGGCCGCTCGAACACAGCTCGAAGCGCTGTTCGCCAGGGCCGGTACCATTCCGGCGCTGCTCTCGGTCCAAAACGAGATCACCTCGGTGCAAAGCCAGATCCAACAGCTCCAGGCACAACAGCGCGTTCTCGCGAACGAGGTCAGCTTCTCGAGCCTGACCGTCGCACTCGCTGTGCCGAGCGCGACACACGTCTTGGCGCCTCCCAGTAGCCGTTTTTCCAGCGCGTGGCACCAGGCGGTCTCGCGCGTCGAAAACGGCCTGTCGACGCTGCTCGCCGAATCCGGGATCGTGCTCTTCTCGGTCGTGTTGCTCGTCCTGATCGGGCTGTTGGTCCTGTTCGGCGGACGACTGCTCTGGTCTTTCGTCCGCCGCCGCCTCGTTTGAGCCGAACCGGCGCTGCCCGGGGGGTCAGCCCTTTGGTGGGCCAACCTCTGCGATCACGCCGAGCAGCCACTCCTGGATGCGACCCTGCGCCGCAGGCGGCCGCGGTTCGAACGGCCAACCGACACGCCTTGTTAGTCCGAACTTACCCCCGCATCCCGGGGTGATTTGACCCCTTGAGCTGCAAGAAGGGGTTCTTCGAAAGCTTGTAGTGTAGCCAAGATAATACTTGACT
>Ga0326728_10005670_pt1 | contig 34613 bp, 37 predicted proteins | sample MB3enrmetagenome_FD_207602 | JGI IMG/M metagenome (GOLD analysis project Ga0326728, IMG submission 207602) | Lab enriched peat soil microbial communities from McLean, Ithaca, NY, United States - MB31MN | ecosystem: Environmental > Terrestrial > Soil > Wetlands > Peat | place: USA: New York...
TCGGCGATTTCCGCCTGGTCGACCGCAAGGCGCTCGACGCCTTCCTCGCCATGCCGGAGCGCGACCGCTTCGTGCGCGGCATGTTCGCCTGGATCGGCTTCCGCCAGACCGTGGCGCCGTTCCATCGTCCGCCGCGCGCGGCCGGAAAGACCAAATACTCGCTGACCAGGATGGTGCGCCTGGCGGTCGACGGCGTCGTCTCGTTTTCCGACGCGCCGCTGCGCGTCGCGCTGTGGGCGGGACTGGCGACCTCGAGCCTCGCCATCCTCTATGGCGTATGGGTCATCGCGCTGTGGGCGATGAACGCCAATCTCGCGCGCGGCTGGAGTTCGATCATCGTGCTGATGGCCTTCCTCGGCGGCGCCAACATGCTGATGACCGGCGTCATGGGCGTCTACGTCGGGCGCATCTACGCCGAGGTCAAACGCCGCCCGCTCTACATCGTCGACCGAACCGTGGGCTTCGAGGCCGCCGAGACGCCCGCGACCCGCCCGGAAACCCAGGCGGCGAGCGCGCGCGGGTGAAAGCCCCTCGCCGGCGCGCGGCGTCGCGACGCTTCGCATGAATGGACGGACAGCGCCGGACATGTCCCTTTTCTCGCCCGCCGCCCTATTGCACGAACGCCTGCCGATCTCGGTTCGGCGCTTGTCCGCCGCGATCTCCCTGACGCTGGCGATCGGCGCGCTCGCGATCGCGCTGCAGGCGCGCTTCGGCCTGCTCGGCGACGTCTCCTGGCTGATCACCGCCGACGAAAAGTGGCTCGACGGCGAAATCCCCTACCGCGACTTCATCGAGATCAATCCGCCCGCTTCGCTGCTTCTCTACTGGCCGGCGATCGCCCTGGCGCGCCTCGTCGGCGTATGGCCGGAGTTCGCCGTCGCCGCCTTCGGCTTCCTCAGCATCGCCGCCGGCCTCGGCCTCAGCGCCGCGATTCTCGGCCGGGCGGGGCTGGTCGGCCGGATCGGGCCGCTGGGTTTCGGCGTCGCGCTGATCGCGCTGGCGATTCTACCGGGCCAATCGTTCTGCGAGCGCGATCAGCTGGCGGCGCTCTACGGCCTGCCGTTCCTCGCGCTCGCCGCGGCGCGGGCGTCACGCGCGCCGGTGGATTGGCGGATGGCGGTCGTCGCCGGCGTCGGCGCCGGCGCGATGGCCGCGATCAAGCCGCCTTACGCCCTCGTCGCCATCGCGCTGGCGCCCTATCTCGCCGGGCGGGTCGGCGTCCGCGCGTTGATCGGCGCGATCGAATTCACCGTAGCCGCCGCGGTCGGCTTAGCCTACGTGGCGCTGGTCGCCACGGCCTTTCCTGCCTATGTCTCCGACATCCTGCCGCTTGGGCTTGCGGTCTACGAGCCGAACCGCGAATCTTTTCCCGAACTGCTGAGCGAACCCGGTGTTCTCTTGACCCTCGCGCTCGGCGCGGCGCTCGTCATCCTCGCGGCGCGGCGCCTCGGCGAGCCGAAGATCGCGGTTCCCGCGCTCGCCGCCCTCGGCGCGCTCGCCGCCTATTTCGTGCAAGGCAAGGGCTGGCTCTATCAGACTTATCCCGCGCTGGCGTTCATGACGCTGGCCGCCGGCTTCGCGCTCGAGCTTTCCCTGCCCGCCCCGCGCCGGATCGCGATCGGCGCGCTCGCCGGCGTCGCGGCGGCGCTTCTCCTGCTTTGGCTCGGCCGATGGCCGCTGCCGATCGCCTTCGCCGCGGCGGCCGGCGCGGCCGCGCTGCTCGCGGCACTCGAACGCGATTCCGCGACCGGCCGGCCGCGCGAGTGGAAGACGCCGCTCGCCGAAATGGGCGTCGCCGGCGCGATCGGCGTCGCCTGCGGGCTGTTCGCCATGAACGGCGTCAGCACGCCGGCCCTCGCCCGCGCGCTCGCCAGCCTGGGGCCGCATCCGACCGTCGTCGCAATTTCCGAAAGCCTCGCCTTCGGCCACCCGATGGCGCGCGCGGTCGGGGGCGTCTGGGTGCAGAGGGTTCCCAGCCTGTGGATCGCCTCGGCCGCCCGCCGCCTGATCGACCAGCATCCGGACGACGAAGCGCTCGCCCGTCGCCTCGCCCCCTATATCGATCGCGATCGCCGGATGCTGGTCGAGGACATCGAGAGAGGCCGGCCCGACGCGATCCTGGTCGGCCGGCTCGACACGCGCTTTCACCAGTGGGCGTGGAGCGATCCCGCCATCACGGCCGCGCGCGCCGACTACCAATTCTTCGCCGCCAACTCCGACAAGGACTTCCCGGCGGAACTCTGGGTGCGCAAGGACTTGATCGGCCTCAGGGCGAGCCTGCCCGGCGGCGGCGAGAGCGGCGCGGCGGCCAAGTCCCGGTGAAGCGCCGCCGGCCCTGTGCATGGACGCGGCGGCCCGGACCTCGTATGAATTCTCTTAACGAATCGCGCCGCCCGGCGCGGTAATCGGAAGGAACAAGCGAATTCACGGCCGGCCGCTGAAGAGGCGCGGGGGATGCTGACCAACAAAGGCAAGTACGGGTTGAAGGCGATGGTCCATCTGGCGGGGATGCCGCCAGGACAGCCGGCGCTGGTCGCCGACATCGCAGCGGCCAACGCGATCCCGAAGAAATTCCTCGACGCCATCCTCGGCGAATTGCGCACCGCCGGCCTTGTTCACTCCAAGAAGGGCCGCGGCGGCGGCTATGTCCTGGCCAAGAGCCCCTACGAGATCATGGTCGGCCAGATCGTTCGCGCGCTCGACGGCCCGCTCGCGCCGATCGCCTGCGCCAGCCGGAAATTCTATCGCCGCTGCGACGATTGTCCGGCCGAAGTGCAATGCAACGTGCGCCTGATGATGGTCGAGGTGCGCGACGCGATCGCCCTGGTGCTCGACAATCGCTCTCTGGCGGCGATGCGGGCGCTGACCGAGGCGGGCGAGGAAGGACTGACCTATCAAATTTGAGGGGTGGGCGGCCGGATCGAGCGCGCGCCGACAAAGCTGAACACGAACAGCCCGGTGATGATCGCCTGGGCGATCCAGACCGGGATCGTCGTCGCGATCGGCAGGAATCCCGCGCGGACCGCGACGATCTCGTTCAACGCCAGTCCGAACACGACGGGGAGCAAGGTGATCGGTAGGACGCCTCTTCGTTCGACCGGTTTTCGATCGGCCCACAGAAGGAGCGCCGTCCAACCGAGCATGAGCGACGCGCCCATCCCCATCGCATAGCGGTATTCGACGCCGGGGTGAAAGTCCGACAGGCCGTTGGTCGCCGCGAACAGGTCCGAGGAGAGCATCGAAAGAGCCGCAAGCGCATCGAGGATCGCTCCGGACCAATAGCTGACGCGAAGCCAGCGAACGGCCCCATTTGACTTCATCGCCGGACTCCTGTCGCCCTTCTCGGTCCTGACCTTCTTGTCGGCTCTCATCCACAGATGAATGTCAAGCGGAGGCGTCGATGGGGACGGTCGTCTCTGTTCGCGGCGCCGACGTGGGAAGGATCGCGAAACGCCAGTCCGTGTCCCGCTCTATGGAACTTCAACGGCTTGGGCGCCTTTTTCTGTCCCGAGTTCGAACGGGGAGGCGGCGGCGCTCCGCGCGCGATGTCGCGGAAAAGACACAGCGACGCCGTTTCGCTCACGGAAGGCCGATCGCGGCGCTTCGCCGCGCGCCGCCGAGATTGCATAACGCTTTGAGATAACAAGATTGTCTTTCCATAGCGGCGCCGCTTTGGAGCGACGCGGCATCATTTCCATTATATCCATAGACACGATCGAATTATAGAGCTATTCAATTGCGGCGACGCGCTGGCGCGTCGGGCGGGGCCGTGAGACGGAGTGGGGGCTGTCGATGAGAACGTTTGCTCCGATTGTCTTGGGTCTTGCAACCGGATTCGCCCTGGGCGGCGGCGCCGAGGCGGCCGATCTGCCGACCAGGAAGGCGGCCCCCGCCGCTGAACACGTGCGGGTCTGCACGGCCTTCGGCGCCGGCTATTTCACCATTCCCGGCACCGACACGTGCCTGAAAATCGGCGGCCTCGTCCGCTACTGGATCACCGAGCGCCCCGCGGCGCCGACCGGCGTCCTCAACCAGGCGGTCGCCAACGAGGCCGGGCAGCTCTATCTGCGCGACGCCTATTACGACCACTCCCGCGTCTTTCTGAACATCGACGCGCGCAGCAACACGGATTACGGTCCGCTCGTCGCCGTCATCAGCGAGCGCTACACCTACGACGCCATGCCGCCCACCCCGTACGGCGGCGGCAAAGCGTATCTCAACGGAGCGGCTGCGCCGTACACGTCCTACGGGACGTTCCAAGGCCTGCCGAACGCGCAGAACTGGTTCGACGCCGCCTATGTGCAATGGGCGGGCGTCACCGCCGGCGTCAAGCATTCGTACTTCGACTTCTACACCCACGGCTACGAAGTCATGTCGCTGACGATGGGCGTCTCCGACCAGCCGCTGCCGTTGATCGCCTACACCGCGCAGTTAGGAACTGGGTTCTCGGCCTCGCTGTCGTTGGAAGATCCGACGTTCCGCGACATCGGCGACGAGGCGGGCGATGTCGGCCTCAATCAAAACAACCCGAAAAACTCGACGACCGACGCGTTCCTGACCTATGGCGGCATGCGCGCGCCCGACTTTGTCGGCGATCTGCGTCTCGATGGCGCGTGGGGCTCGGCGCAAGTCGCCGGCGCCTTGCACGAGGTGAACTCGGCGCCGATCTACGGTTGCTCGAACTACGCTCCGACGCCCGCGCTGCCGACCGTGGCGACTTGCGCGACGCCCGGCAATACGGACACCGGCGCCAAACTCGACACCCTTGCCCTTGGCTACGCCCCCGCCGCGGTCTGGGGCTTTGCGCTCGAAGGCGGCGTGAAGCTCAATCTCGACGCGCTGAACAAGGGCGACAGCGTGACCGTGCAAGTCTCCTACGACAAGGGCGCGACGGACTATCTGAACTCGGCGGCCACCGGCTACGCAGGCACGACCGGCGTCTACTTTAGGGACCAGAACATCACGATCCCCGGCAACGACGCCTTCGTGACGCCGACCGGCTCGATCGCGCTCTCGCAGGCCGCGGGCGGATTCGCGGGCTTCCAGCATTACTGGACGCCGACCGTGCGCTCCGCCGTGTTCGGCTCTTACATGGCGATCAAGAACCCGTCTTACGCGGAGGCCTTGTCGTCGAGCGCCGCCAGCGCCAGGATCTGGGACCTCGGCGCCAACGTCGTCTGGTCGCCGGTCAAGAACCTCGAGTTTGGCGCGGAAGTCGTCTACGCGGACCTGGCGCTCAGCGCCCCCGCGAGCACCCTTGTCACCTATTTGCCCAGCGGAGCAAGCAAGACGCTGGTCGTCCCCGCCAACAGCGATGACTGGCGCGCGCGTATCCGCGCGCAGTACTCGTTCTGATCGTCGCCAACGCGATCCCACGATCGCCGGCCCCGGGCGCGAGCCCGGGGTTTTTCTTGCGCGCGCAAGGCCGCGATCGTGGCTTCCTCGACGCGCGAGCGCTCGGCGAAGCGCGGCTGCGGCGTCGCGTGATTCGGCCATTTCAGCGGCGTGCGCCGGCCTCGAGAGGCCGTCGACGCCCAAGCGAATTTCATGGCGGTCGGCCAGACCGAGGCGGGGCCGTTGGTCAGCTTCGTCAATTTGCGGCTCGCCGGGCAATTGGAGTTCGACGCCTCCGGCGGCGCGAGAGCCATCTCCAACAACGCCCCCAACGGCTCGGCGTACGAAGGGCTCCTGGATCAGGCCTGGGTTCGTCTCGCCGGCCTCGAGATCGGCGTTCAACCCTCCATGTTCGGCTTTGCGCGCTGGGGTTACACGGTCGTGCTCGGCTATTCCTCGTTGGTGAACACGCCCGCGATTTCCTACACCTATCCAGTCAACAACCTCGGGGCGGCGGGCAATGCGGCGTCGGTCAGCCTCGCCCTCGAAGACCCGACCATCCGCGACATGGCCGACGGCGTGCTCGCGCGCTACGCTTCGCCCGGCGCGCCCAATTTCGTCGCTCAGGCGCGCTTTGGCACGCCGTCGTTGTTGCTCCATATCGGCGGCGCGCTGCATCAAGTCCGTGACGCGGCCGCCGGCGATTGCTGCGCGTCGCCGGACGAAACGATGTGGGGCGAAGCGGGCACGATCGGCGGCGAATATCGCGTCAAGTGGAGCGATCTGTTCGGCGCTTCGGCCGGAGACATGTACGGACGCCTGATGATCCAGGGCGCCGTCGCCCGAGGCGCCATCGGCTATCTCGGCATTCCCTTCTTCGCCACCGACTATGTCGCCGACGCGGACGGCGCCATTCGCCCGACCGTCGGCTATTCGGGGATCGTCTCCTACGAGCACCTGTGGACGCCGACGCTGAAGAGCTCGCTGACGTATTCGATATTCAACACCAGCGAAACCTCCGGCGTGGGAGAGCTTTGGCCGGGGCCTCCGCCGGTTTCCATGTGGTTCGACGTCAAGGTGCGAGGGTCTCAGCTGCAGGCCGGCGTCGAAGACATGGTGCAGCCCGATCTCATGGTCGGTCTGGACGCCGGATATACGTGGACGACGGCGAAGGGAAACTACGCCGGCGCCTCGGCCGCGCCGGTCGAGGTCGGCTTCCCCTCGGTGGCCCTCTACGTGCGCAAGGTGTTCTAGCGGCGAAAATCCGACGCTTGGTCCCCTCCATGTCGGTCGCCGATGGGTCGCTGGCCGAAGTTCGCGGACAAATTGTCTGCTGTCTGGATCGCGCCCATCCTGGCCGTTCCGTGGACCAGCGCCGGATGTCATAAGCGGTCATTCGCATGAGCGGCGCAGTTTAAATCGCGGGCCGGCAACCCCCGACGCTTAAGTCTAAGCGCAGAATGCCACAATCCATGCAAAGCCAAAACTGGATGGCGCACAAAACCGGAAAACCAGTTCACGCCTTCCGGCTTGATGGCAGTTCGACAAAGTCGTCCGTCGCCATATCCTTTTTGAACAAGGCCAGCAGCGCGTCCGGCGGCGTCACTAGTTTACGCGCTGCAAGATCCATCCACCCGCCGGAACTGGTGACCCTTGCGCACGGCTTACCGTCGCTGCGTAAAACCTCGTGACAAAGGCGCCAGCGGCTGCCGTCGGCCGACAAACCCGCCACCGACAGTGTCACGACGATCTCCTGAAGAAGACCCACTTCGCGGAAATATTCGAGTTCGTCCTTCATCCCGACCGGGCCCAATCGCAGGCGGGCAAATTCACCTATGGAATATCCATTTTCGGCGAGAAACATCATCCGCACGTCAAAACATTTGGTGAGATACGCCGCGGCGCCCATATGGGCGTTGAAATCCATGTCGCCCCAGCCGGCGATCAATGTCTTGCTGTACATAACGCGCCTTTCTGACCTATTGCGGATGACTGTGGCCAGACCTAACCGGTCACCGGAAAGAAGTCGACGGCAAAGACCGGCGGGCGTGCCGCAGGCGACTTCCGCCGTTGTATCGCCGACACGAGGGGACGGCTGCTGTCCGCATGGCTCGCTGGAAAGCGGCCAACTACGGTCGTTGGGCGATCCGCGATGGATTGTCTGAGAAGGGTCGATTCCCGCCGCTGAACGCGCGGGAGCCAAGTGCGGGAGTTTCACCACCCGCGGCGCGGCGTTGCGCCCGCGCTTGTCGCCGGAGCCGGCGAGGGCGCACGCGCTTTTTGCGTAAGATCAAAGACTTGCCCGAGCATCTGGCTCACATCGGCGGCGCGCCGGGCCAGGCGCCGAATTCCACGGCTCCAGAAGATTGGCGGGTTTGGGTGAAAGCGGGTTTGCGGGTCGCCGTCGAAAGCGCGGGCGCCGCTCGGAGCGCGGCGCCGAGCGAGGCCGCGGCCGCGCCGGCGCCTCGACATCCGTTTGGCGTTGACGGCGGCAGGGCGGCCGCTACAATCGGAGGAGGCGGAGTACGACGGCGTCCTCGCGGCTGGCCCGGCCGGCGCGAAGCCAAGGTTCGGCGCGACGGCGCGCGAACGGGAACGCGTCCGCCGGCGGGCCGAAAGAGGGCCGGACGAACGACTCTCGGCTTAGGCGATCGTCGCGCCGACCGAGAGGAATTTTCATCCCGCCGGGCTGTTCTTCGCGGCGCTCATCGGGGCGAGGGGGCGCGCGAGCCTCGTCGACCGTTACGTCGTCTTCGCAGTCGTGCTGAAGGAGCCGGCCCGTGCATGAAATGGCGCTGACCGAGAGCATCGTCGAAATCGCCGTCGAAGAAGCGCGAAAGCAGGGCGCGCGAAAAGTGACGCGGGTGTTCCTCGATATCGGCGCGCTGAGCTGCGTCGAGCCCGAGGCGCTCGAATTCTGCTTTTCGGCGGTCGCCTCCGGCACCGCCGCCGAGGGCGCGAAGTTGGAAATCGAGCGCGTCGCCGGCGCCGGCTGGTGCCTCGATTGCGAACGAAGAGTGCCGCTCGCCGAACGCTTCGGCGCCTGCCCGCGGTGCGGGCGCTATCGGGTGCGGATGACCGCCGGCGACGAATTGAGGGTTCGCGAGATGGAGATCGACTGATGTGCAGCGTATGCGGATGCGGCGAAGCGACGGTTCTCCTCGACAAGGACAAGGGCGCGCACGCGCACGGCCCTCACGACCATCCCCACGGCCACGACCATCCCCACGACCATGTTCACGACCACGACCACGGCCGCGATCGCCACGACCATCGCGAGGACGGCGCGGTCGATTACGGCCGCGGCGTCGCCGGCGCGCATGTTCCCGGCCTCAGCCAGGAGCGCATGGTCCGCATCGAGCGCGACATTCTCTCCAGGAACGACGCCTACGCGCGCGACAATCGCCGCTTCCTGGCCGAGCGCGGCGTGTTCGCGCTCAACTTCGTCTCCAGCCCCGGCTCGGGCAAGACCTGCCTGCTGGTCAAGGCGATCGAAGCGCTGCAAGAGCGCATGCCGGTCACGGTGATCGAGGGCGACCAGCAGACCTCCAACGACGCCGAGCGCATCCGCGCTACCGGGGCCGCCGCCGTCCAGATCAACACCGGCAAAGGCTGCCATCTCGACGCGCACATGGTCGGCCACGCCCTGGAGACGCTGGCCCCGCCGCCGGGCTCGGCGCTGTTCATCGAGAACGTCGGCAACCTCGTCTGCCCCGCCGCCTTCGACCTCGGCGAAGCGCACAAGGTCGTGGTGCTCTCGGTCACCGAGGGCGAGGACAAGCCGCTCAAATATCCCGACATGTTCGCGGCGGCCGATCTTCTGCTGCTCAACAAGTCCGACCTGCTGCCGCATCTCGATTTCGACGTCGGCGCGTGCCTCGCCAACGCGCTGCGCGTCAACCCGCGGCTGCAGACGCTGATCGTCTCGGCCAAGACCGGCGATGGGCTAGCCGCCTTCGTCGCCTGGATCGAAGCCTCCGCCGCGCGCCGCGCGGCCGACATGGCGAGAGCATAGGAATGTCGGCGCCCCGCCCTCTCGACGCCCGCAGCGACAGGCGCCTGCGCCTGCGCGTGCGCGGCGCCGTGCAGGGCGTCGGCTTCCGCCCCTTCGCCTACGGCCTCGCCTCGCGGCTCGCGCTCAACGGCTTCGTGCGCAACGACGCCGACGGCGTGCTGATCGAAGTGGAGGGTGCCGGGCCTGATCAGTTTCTCCATGCGCTTCGCCTCGCGCCGCCGCCGCTCGCGCGCATCGACTCGATCGACGTCGCCGATCTGCCGCTCGCCGGCGGCGACGGCTTCGCGATTCGCGCCACCGCGGGCGGCCCGGCGACGACGCGCATCGGCGCCGACGCCGCGATCTGCGAGCAATGCCTGACCGAGCTGTTCGATCCCGCGAGCCGTTTCTTTTCCTATCCCCTGGTGAACTGCACCCATTGCGGGCCGCGCTACACCCTGACGCGCGCGCTTCCTTACGATCGCGCGCAGACCTCGATGGCGCCCTTCCCGATGTGCGGGGACTGCGCGCGCGACTACGCCGATCCGGCCAATCGCCGCTTCCACGCCGAGCCGATCGCTTGCCCGCGCTGCGGCCCGAGGCTCAACGTCGGGATCGAGGAGATCGCCGCCTGCATCCGCGAGGGCGGCGTCGTCGCGCTCAAGGGGCTCGGCGGCTTCCATCTCGTCTGCGACGCGCTGAACGAGGAGGCGGTGGCGACGCTGCGCCGCCGCAAGGCGCGCGAAGCGAAACCCTTCGCCGTGATGGTCGCCAATGCGGCGAGCGCGGCGCTGCTGGCCGAGCTCGGCGAAGCCGAGGCCGCGCTGATGGAATCGCGCGCGCGGCCGATCGTCCTCGCCAAGAGCCGCGGCGTCCTTGCTCCCAGCGTCGCGCCCAATTTGCGCGACGTCGGCCTGATGCTCGCCTATACGCCGCTGCATTGGCTGACGCTGCACGCGCTGGCGGGCGCGCCGGAATTCGCCGCCTGGCGCCATGCGCCGAGCGAAATTGCGCTGGTCGCCACCAGCGCCAATGTCGGCGGCGAACCGCTGGTCGCCTCCGACGAGGACGCGCGCCGACGCCTCGGCTCCATCGCCGACCTCGTCGTGACGCACGGGCGCGCGATCGTGGCGCGCGCCGACGATTCGGTGATGCGCGTGCTCGACGGCGCACCCGCTTACTTGCGCCGTGCGCGCGGCTTCGTTCCCGACCCGATCGACCTCGGCGTCGACGGCCCGAGCGTGATCGCCGCCGGCGCCGACCTGAAAAACACCGTGACGCTGACCCGCGGGCGCGAGGCGTTCATATCGCAACATATCGGCGATCTCGACGACCGCGAGACGATCCGCTTCCGCAACGAGACGATCGCGCACCTCAGCTCGATCCTGTCGATCGAGCCGGAATTCGCCGCCTGCGACCTGCATCCCGATTTCCACTCGACGCGCTCGGCCGAAGGCTCGGGGCTGCCTTGCGCGCGCGTGCAGCATCACCTCGCCCATGTCGCGGCGGTCGCGGCCGAACACGGCTTAAGCGGGCCGGTGCTCGGCGTCGCGCTCGACGGCTATGGGTTTGGGACGGACGGCGCGCCGTGGGGCGGCGAACTGATCTTGCTCGACGGCGCGCGCTGGGAGCGCGTCGGCTGGCTCGAAGCGCTGGCGCTGCCGGGCGGCGACCGCGCCGCGCGCGAGCCCTGGCGCATGGGGGTGGCGACGCTCGCTTCGCTCGGCCGGCTCGAGGCGACGAAGCGCTTCTTTCCCGATACGCCCAATGCCGCCCGGCTCGCCCAGAGCTTCGCGCGCGGCGCGCGGTTTCCCATGACCACCAGCCTCGGCCGGCTGTTCGACGCGGCGGCGGCGCTGGCGGGCGTCTGCCTCGAACAGCGCTACGAGGGCCAGGCGGCGATGGAGTTGGAGGCGTTGGTCGTAACGCCGCGCGCGGGCGAGCGGCTCTGGCGCGTCGCAGCGGGACGGCTCGACATGGCGCCGCTGATGGCGGCGATCGTCGAGGGGCGCCTCGCCGGCCGCGAGGCGGCGGAGCTGTTTCACGGCTCGCTGATCGCGGCGCTCGACGAATGGATCGCCGCCGCCGCCGCGGCGCGCTCTCTGACGCGGATCGTGCTCGGCGGCGGCTGTCTGATGAACCGGGTTCTCGCCGACGGGCTTTGCGCGGCCTTGCGCGCGCGGGGCCTGAATCCCTATCTGCCTCGTCAGGCGCCGGCCAACGATGGCGGCGTTTCGTTCGGCCAGGCGGCCTTCGCTCTGGCGCGGATTCGCGCCGGCGCTTCATTTGAGGAGGATTAGCCCATGTGCCTCGCCATCCCCGTCCAGGTGAGCGAAATCCTGCCCGACGATATGGCCAAGGTCAGCCTCGACGGCGTCGTGAGGATCGTTTCGACGGCGTTGGTGGAGGACTTGCAAGTCGGCGACTACGTCGTGCTGCACGTCGGCTATGCGCTCGCCAAGATCGACCCGGAAGAGGCCGAGCGCACGCTCGAAATGCTGGCCTCCGCGGGAATAGCCGCGTGAGCCGCGCTTATTCTCGCCACATCATGGCCGGGCTTGTCCCGGCCATCCACGCCGTCCCGGCGCTGGTCGGCGAGCAGGCTTGGCATGAACCGCGCCGCGTGGATGGCGGGGTCAAGCCCGGCCATGACGGAGAGAAGGAGCTGCCGCGATGAAATACGTCGACGAATATCGCGACGGCGAGCTTGCGCAAGGGATCGCGGCGACGATCGCGCGCGAAGCCGAGCCCCAGCGCCTCTATCATCTCATGGAGTTCTGCGGCGGCCACACCCATGCGATCTCGCGCTATGGCCTCGAAGACCTGCTGCCCGACAACGTGCGCATGATCCACGGGCCGGGCTGTCCAGTCTGCGTTCTGCCGATGGCGCGCGTCGACATGGCCATTCGTTGCGCGGGCGACCCAAAAGTGACGTTGTGCGCCTACGGCGACCTGATGCGCGTGCCGGGATCGGGCGGGTCGAGCCTGATGAAGGCCAAGGCGGAAGGCGCCGACATCCGCATGGTCTATTCGACGCTCGACGCCATCCGCATCGCCGAAAAGACGCCGGACCGGGAAGTCGTGTTCTTCGCCGTCGGCTTCGAGACCACGACGCCGCCGACCGCGCTGGCCATTCGCGCCGCCGAGAAGAAGCGGCTGACGAACTTCTCCATTCTCTGCAATCACGTGATGACGCCGCCGGCGATGCGGGCGATCCTCGAAAGCGCCGACGGCGGGGAAGCGGACGCGGTGCGCGTCGAAGGCTTCGTCGGCCCGGCGCACGTCAGCACGATCATCGGCACGCGGCCCTATCGCGTCTTCGCCGAACGTTTCGGCAAACCGGTGGTCATCGCCGGCTTCGAGCCGCTCGACGTCGCGCAAGCGATCCTCATGCTGGTGCGCCAGATCAACGACGGCCGCAGCGAGGTCGAGAACCAATACATCCGCGCGGTGACGGAGAACGGCAACCTCAAGGCGCAGGCCGAGATGGCGGAGATTTTCGAGACGCGCGAGACGTTCGAATGGCGGGGCCTCGGCTGGCTCCCCGACAGCGCGTTGCGCCTGAAGCGCGCTTACGAACGCTACGACGCGGAAAAGCGCTTCGGCCTCGTCGACGCGCCGGCGCGCGACAACCCCGCCTGCGAATGCGGCGCGATCCTGCGCGGCGCGAAGAAGCCGCGCGACTGCAAGCTGTTCGGCTCGGCCTGCACGCCCGATACGCCGATGGGTTCGTGCATGGTGTCGCCCGAGGGCGCCTGCTCGGCGCACTGGACTTACGGGCGGTTCCGCGAGGCGGCGAAAGTCGCGCCGCGGCCAAGGAAGGTCGCGTGAGCGGGCCGCAGCCGATCCGCCGCAAGCTCGACGTGAAGAACGGCCGCGTCGATCTTTCCCACGGCGCCGGCGGGCGCGCGATGGGGCAGTTGATCGAGGACGTTTTTCACGCCGCCTTCGACAACGACTGGCTGCGCGCGGGCAACGACCAGTCGGCCTTCGACCCGCCGGCCGGGCGCCTGGTGATGACCACCGACGCCTATGTCGTCACGCCGATCTTCTTTCCCGGCGGCGACATCGGCTCGCTCGCCGTCCACGGCACGATCAACGACGTCGCGATGGCGGGCGCGCGGCCGCTCTATCTCTCCGCCAGCTTCATCATCGAAGAAGGCTTCCCGCTCGCCGACTTGCAGCGCATCGCCGTCAGCATGGGCGAGGCGTCGCGCGCGGCGGGCGTGCCGATCATCACCGGCGACACCAAGGTGGTCGAGCGCGGCAAGGCCGATCGCGTCTTCATCTCGACGACCGGCGTCGGCCTCGCGCCGCCCGGCCTCAACCTCTCCAGCGACGCGGCGCGGCCCGGCGATCTCGTCGCGCTTTCCGGCACGATCGGCGACCACGGCGTCGCGGTGATGTCGAAGCGCGAAAACCTCGAATTCGAGACGCAGATTCTTTCCGATTCGGCCCCGCTGCACGGCCTGGTCGCGGCGATGATGGCGGCGGGCGGCGCCGGGGTCCGCGTCATGCGCGATCCGACCCGCGGCGGCCTCGCGGCGACGCTGAACGAACTCGCGCATCGCTCCGGCGTCGGCTTCGAGATCGAGGAAGAGGCGATTCCGGTGCGGGGCGAAGTCGCCGCGGCGTGCGAATTCCTCGGTCTCGATCCGCTCAACGTCGCCAACGAAGGCAAGCTGGTGGCGATCCTGGCACCCGATGTCGTCGAGGCGACGCTCGCCGCGATGAAGGCCCATCCGCTTGGCGTCGATGCGGCGGTGATCGGCCGCGCGGTCGCCGACGACAATCGCTTCGTGCAGATGCGCACCGCGTTCGGCGGCGGCCGCATCGTCGATTGGCTGTCGGGCGAGCAACTGCCGCGGATTTGCTGAAGGAAGCGCGGGGCGGTTCCGATTCAATCGAACCAACGCCGTCATTGCGAGCGTAGCGAAGCAATCCACGACGCGGCGGCCGCATGGATTGCTTTGTCGCTCCGCTCCTCGCAATGACGGTCGAGTCGATCGCTCATTCCGTTCGTCGAGACCGGCCTCAATGCAACTGGATCGACGCGTCGGCGCTGCGCGCCAGCTCCATCTGGGAAATCGCCACCAGGATTTCGGCGCGCGATTTGAGGTCCGCCGCCTCGAGCAGCGCCTGCTTCTCCTTGGCGCCGTAAGGGCTGAGCATCGCCAGGCCGTTGACCAGGGCCTCGTTGGAGGCCTTGTCGACATCCTCCCAATCGATCTTGATCCCGTTGGCGTCGGCGAACGCGCGCAAGGCCTCGACGAGGCTGCCGCGGTCGACCGCGCTTTCGCCCGCGCCCTCGCGAAAATCGGCGGCGAAGTCGGAAAAGTCGGGGCGCACCAGCCGATAGGGCGTATCGGCGGTCTCTTCCTTGGCGATGCGGAAGCGCGCCACGCCTATCAGCGTGAGGAGGCAGCGATTGTCGCCGATTTCGGCGTATTGCACGATCCGCCCGGCGCAGCCGATCGAATAGAGTTCGGGCGCCGGCTCCTCGGCCTCGTCGCCGGCGCTCGGCTGGATCATGCCGATCAGCCGCTCGCCGGAGAGCGCGTCGTCGAGCATCGCCAGATAGCGCGGCTCGAAGATGGTGAGCTGGATCGGCCGGCGCGGCAGCAGCAGCGCGCCGGCGAGCGGAAACACCGGCATCAGGCGCGGCATTTCCCTCGGCCGGCGATAAGTCCTGTGGAGCTTCATGGATTTCTCGACTCGAACGCCGCGCGCGGACGCGCCGATTAGAACAGGATCGCCGACAATTTGCGCCGCGCCCCGACCGACGCCGGGTCCATCAGGCCCCAGGCCTCGAAGAATTGCAAAAGCTGCTTGCGCGCCGCCTCGTCGTTCCATTGCCGGTCGCGCTTGATGATCGCCAGCAGGCAATCGGCGGCCTCGTCGCGCTTTCCCTTGGCGTTGAGCGCCAGCGCCAGATCGAAACGGGCCTGGTGGTTGTCGGGATTGTCGGCGAGCGCCTTTTGCAGCGGCGCGAGGTCGCCGACCGCGGCAGCCCGCTCGGCGACGCGAACCGCCGCCCAAGCCGCGGCGAGCGCCGGGTTCTGATCCTTGCCGGGCGGGGGCGGCGCGGCCATCGACAGCACCGCCTTGGCCTGATCGAGGTCGCCGGCCTCGACGTGCAGCTTGGCGAGGCCCGCGATCGCCTTGGCGTTGGTTTCGTCCTCGGTGAGGACCCGCGCGTAGAGCGCCGCCGCGCCGGCCGCGTCGCCCTTGGCCGCGGCCGTCTCCGCCTGCGCCAGCAGCTCGTCCGCCGCGGCGCTGAGCGGCCCGACCAGACGCTCGATGAAGCCGCGCACCTGGCTCTCGGGCAGCGCGCCCATGAAGCCGTCGACCGGCTGGCCCTTGTCGAAGGCGATCACCGCGGGGATCGACTGGATGCCGAGCTGGCCGGCGATCTGGGGATGATCGTCGATGTTCATCTTGACCAGCGTCACCTTGCCCTTGGCGTCGGCGACCGCTTTTTCCAACGCCGGCCCCAATTGCTTGCACGGGCCGCACCAGGGCGCCCAGAAGTCGACGAGCACCGGCCGGCGCGCCGAGGCGGCGATCACGTCGGCCTTGAACGAGGCCGTCGTGACGTCCTTCACCGAGTTTACGGGCGCTCCTGCGCGGTTGCCGCTCGCCATGTTCTCGTCTCCGAAGCGCCCGGACGGGCGCGTTGCCGCCTAAATGGCGCCGCGGGCGCGATTATTCAACGCCGCCGCCGTATTGGCCGAGTTCGACGACCATCGGCTCGTGGCCGGTCGCGCGCAGGAACTTCATCAGGTCGGCGCTCGCCAGGCCCGTCGTGCGGGTGTTGACGAGGGGGTGAAAATTGAGCCGCGCCTGGCGCATCATCGCCTTGTCGAGCACGATGGCGACGCGGCCCTCGGCGTCGTTGATCGCGCCGAACGGCGTCACTGCGCCCGGCTTGACTCCGAAGACCTCCTCCAACAGCTCGGCCGAGGCGAACGAGACGCGCCCGCTGGCGCCTATTCTTTCGTGCACGCGCTTCAGGTCGACGGGCGCATCCTCGTCGAGCACCAGCAGGAACAGCCGCCCCTTCTTGTCCTTGACGAACAGGTTCTTGACGTGCCCGCCGGGAATTTCGCCGCGCAGCGCCCGCGATTCCTCGACGGTGCGCAGCGGCGGATGCTCGACCGTCGTCGTGCGAATCGCCAGCGAGTCGAGGAAGGCGATGAGGTCGTCGAAGGCGGCGGGCATGCGAGGGTCTCGGCGCGGCGATTGCGCCGGCTTTTAGAAAAGGACGCGCCGGGAAGGAAACATGCGTCGGCGTCGCAGGGGCGCGCCTTGCCGAAGGCCCGCCGCTACGCCAGGCCGAGCGCCTGAAGGCTTTTGGCCGTGTCGATGAGCGTCTCCGCCGCCGGCCGCGTCGTCCAGCCCAGGACGCGGCGCGCCTTTTCCGACGAGACCACGCGGCGCTTGCCGAGTTCGTACAGGCGCGCGCGCACGACCGGGTCGAAGATCGCCATGCCGCGGACGACGAAGTCGGGGGCGACGAGCGTCGGCGCCTTGCGCCCCTTGTCGCCGAGCCCGTCCCGGAGAATTCTCGCCATGTCCCTCATCCAATGGAAGTCGCCGGAGCCGATGAACCTCTCGCCCGCGGCGGCCGGGCTGGTCATCGCCAGCGCGTGCAGCGCGGCGATGTCGCGAACGTCGACCAGAGAAAAGCCGAACCGCGGCGCGGCCGGCGCGGAGCCGTCGATCAGCATCTTGACCGCGCCGAGGGAAACGGAAAAGTCGGCGCCGAGGACCGGCCCGAGAACGAGGGCGGGGTTGACGGTCGCCAGCTCCAGGACGCCGCCCTCCGCCTTCAGCCACGCCCACGCGGCGCGCTCGGCGATGGTCTTGGCGCGATCGTAGGGCGAAGTGTCTTCGAGGTTGGTCTCGTCGGTCCAGTCGGCCTCGGTGAACGGCGCCTCGCGCGCGCCCCGGCCGAAGATGATCGCGGAGATCGACGAGGTCATGACGACGCGCTTCACACCGGCCTCGCGCGACGCCTTGAGGACGCGCAGCGCCCCGTCGCGCGCCGGCCGCACCAGCTCGTCGTCGCTCTTCGGGTCGACCGCCGGCACCGGAGAGGCGACGTGCAGCACATAGTCCGCGCCGGCGGCGGCCTCCGCCCAGCCGGCGTCGGCGTTGAGGTCGGCGGCCGCGAATTCGATTCCCGCGGCGCCCGGCGCGATCGCGCCGATGGCCGCGCGCAATTCGGCGGCGCGCGCGAGGCTCCTCACCGTCGTGCGGACGCGCCAGCCGTCGGCGAGCAGCCGCGCGATGCAGTAGCCGGCGATGTAGCCGGACCCTCCGGTGACGAGGACGAGACCGTGTGGGTTGGCGGACGACGTCACGACGCTTCCCTCCGGGTTGCTCGCGCGCCGCGCGCGAGAGCCGGAACCATACTCGGGAACGGCGCCGCCGCCTAGCTCGGCGGCGCGACGCCGGAAAACTTGCGGCAGGCTTCGAGCAGCCGATCCTGAAGGCCGAGGTCATAGGCGCTCGGGTTCGGGCGCCGCGGGCGCATGTGATAGAAATATTCGCCCGTCACGCGCGCGCCTTCGTCGTCGCCGACCGCCAGCCAGACCTGCGTTCGGCGGCCCTGATCGAGATCGTCGGGCGCGCCCGGGCCGCCCATGCGGGTCGCGACCCATCCCGGCTCCAGCGCGTTCGACAATACGTCCGGCCAGCGGCGGGCGAAGGCGAAAGCCAGCAGCACGTCGTGCAGCTTGCTCTCCGCATAGGCCTCGCCCCCTCGCCAGGGGCGTTTCTTCCACAGGAGATCGTCGAGGCCCGCCGACGCGCCGCGGTGAAGGCCGGAACTGAGATAGATGAGCCGCTTCGGCTTGGCGATCAACGCGGTCAGGATATAGGGCGCGAACGTGTTGACGGCGAACACGAGGGGCAGGCCGTCTGCGGTTTCGACGCGCCGCGCCTCCTGATAGCCGACGCCGGCGTTGTGGATCACGGCGTCGAAGCGACCGAGCTTGTTGACCTCGTCGGCGAGACGACGCGTCTGAGCGATGCTGGAGAGATCGCCGACGACCACGCCGTCGGCTTGCGGCAGCGCCTGGCGCGCGTCGTCCGCGCGGGCGCGATCGCGGCCGTGGAGCACGACGCGATGGCCCTGCTCGACGAGGAGCTGCGCCGCCATCAGGCCGAGGCCGGTCGAGGAACCGGTGATGAAGACGCGGGACATTGAGGCGCTCCCGAGCTGAGTTGGCGGCGAGGGGAATATAGTGAGGGCGTCGGCGGTGCCGAAGGCCGCGCGCTTGCAGAGAGCGCCGTCGACCTCATGGAGGCCAAATCTTCCGAAGCCCGAAGCCCGTCAAGGGGCGAAGCCCGCCTGCGGCGGCGCGCGAAAAGCGCGCCCTTGACGGACTTCGGGCTTCGGAAAAAGACGCTTCCCTAGGGAAAGACGGCACGGAGGGTCGACGGGAAGGGGTTGCTCGAGCATAACGGCGTCATCCATTTATTCGGCTTGCAAAGTGCGTTTTTGTTGCATATGCTGCAATCGCGAAACTGAAACGCGCCTATCCGCCTAATTGGTGGTGTAATTTGATGGCCGATATCCTGCCTTTCCCGAATACGGCAGCGCCTACGCAGCCGATCGCTCATTACATCCGGCTCGGCGAGTCTGGCCATCTCAAGCTGGCGAATTTACAGGCCGCTGGGCACCTGCCTGCCATTCGAGTCGTAGTGTGTGCCTCCCGACTTCGGCACCAAAAGGAGCTTATCGCGGCCCTACGAGCCAACGGTGCCGAAATCGTATTGGACACGAAAGCCGCTGAGCTATCAGCTCTTGAGAAATACGCGGGTTATGCACGCTCGGCCCCGTGGAGCGCGATTGGCGATGGCCAGCCCCTCGGCCCCAACCATTTCGCAGCGGATGATCGCACAGGCATATTCGGGCAGATTGCCAATTTTGCCGTCGAGCATCAAATGGATGCGATCCTCGCGCCAGCTCATTTTGTCGGTGATCCCGCTGTGCCAAACTGGTTCGATGTAGATCGCCAGTCGTGCCTTGCTTTGCGGCGAGCGCTTGACCAAGAGGGTGGCGCGAGCATCGCGATTGATTACCCGCTAATCGTCCCAATTACGACGCTCAATGACAACGAGCGCCGTAGCGAATTCGTCGGGAAACTCAGCGATCTCCCTTTTGACAATTTATGGATTCGCGCTTCGGGATTTGGCAACGATGCAGCTCCCCTCGCGGCTCGCCGCTTTATCACTTCGCTAGCCGCGTTTCATAACCTCGGCAAACCTGTCGTGGCGGATTATCTCGGTGGATTGGTCGGGATGGCGGCGCTTGCCTTTGGGGCCGTATCCGGCATTGCTCATGGGATCGCAGAACACGAGCGGTTCGATGCACATAGTTGGCACAAGCCGCAAAAGAAATCCGAAGACGGAAACGGCGGAGGGCGCGTAACGCGAGTCTTGATCGCCACGCTTGAGCGCACTGCCACTATCCCCGAACTGAAAGTGCTCGCCAAAGCTCGCGGTGGCATGAAACTGATCGCGTGCGGCAATCGTGAATGTTGCATGCACGGGCTAGACGACATGATCCGCGACCCCCGTCGGCACGCCGCCTTTCAATGCTTCTCTCAAGTCGCCGACCTCGAATCCGTTCCAGACTTGAGCAGGGAACAGCACTTCCTGAACGGCCGGATGGCTGATGTCGTGCGTCAAGCGCGGCAGGTCAAAGAACTCAAGATTCCGCTCGAGGAAGCCGCACTCAATAAGGTCGATCCAGATGCACTCATGAAGAGAATGAGCGAACATAGCAAGCGAATGGAGCGCATGCGCGCCTCTATGGAAGATTTGCATGAAGCGAAGGGGGACTCTATGCCACGCGCCAAAGCCATCACTCGCCGAACACCTTCAGCCGCGCCATATAAAGAACTTAAGAAGTGACTACGATGCAAGGAGCCGTCGTAAGATATCTGCACGATTTGGAGGATCAGGGTGGCCTGAAGGGCACTGATATCGCGAATATTACTGCTGTTTCAAAAGCGACCGTGTCTCGTTGGAAGGCCGGCTCGATGAAGCCGCATCCACGAAATGAGCTAATTTTATCCGACCTATACTATATAGTCAGTCGCCTACAGGAGTTTTACACCTCGGATGAGATTCGCGTTTGGTTGTATGCGAGACATCCGCAACTTGAAGGCCAACGGGCGATCGATTTGATAAATCAAGGAAAGTCGATAGAAGTCCTGCGCGTTCTCGATCGCCTCAGCAATGAGGTGTATCTGTAGATCATGTCAGCGAGGGGGACCATTCGCGATAGCGGCCTCATTGATACGCTGGAAGCGCTTAATTCCGCTCCATTTAAGGGGAGTGTTTGGCGTGTTGTTCGTGAAGGACGTGACCCATGCCAATGCAGCGCTTCTGGTGGCCGTTGGGACGATTCCACTTTTGATGTATTGTACACGTCAAAGGCCCGTGATGGTGCGATCGCCGAAATGCATTTTCACCTTTCGCGCGGTCAACCAATATTCCCCACAAAGGTGAGATATCACGTTCACGAATTAAATGTAACACTTGAGCATGCTCTACATATACCGAATCTAAGGTCATTGGCATCGCTGGGTCTAGATACATCACGCTACGGCCAACTTTCTTATCACGAAAGAGAACAGGAGTATTTAAGAACACACGAGATTGCGGAAGTTGCGCATTTCTTGGATTTTGATGGAATTGTGGTGCCAAACGCCCGATGGGATTGCTCAAACATAGTCATATTCTGCGATCGCGTCCCACCTACTGGGATTGAGTTGTTACACGATCACGGAATAATCAATTGGAACGTCTGGATGAATTCGAAGCGTATCAAATGATAGGTCAATACTATTAATAGCAATACTATTAATAGAATGTGTTTCCTCCACCTTGGAATGAAATGACCTCGGCTGACCAGAAACTTTGTCGCCGCGCTTCGAATACGCGTTTGCTCTAGGATTGTTGTACGCTGCGTGCCAAGCGGGGTATGTTTGCCCGGAAGCGGCAAGTCGCTCCAAGGCCGATCGGATCGAGCCTTTGCGACAGTGCCTACTCTCACTCTCCTAGAACATGATGTCTTAGTATTGAAACAGGCCTCTGCCGTCATTGCGACTTCGAGCGTAGCGCAGGGTCGTAATGACGGCCGGGACGAATCAACTCAAGAAACTCGCTCTCCTCCTGTCCTTGTCACCTCACCCCGTCTCCGCCCCCGCCGCCCTTTCAGCCGCGCGCTTGGCGATCTCGTCCCTGGTTCGCAGCCCGATCAGATGGCAGATCGCGAACACCAAATCCGCGCGGTTCATGGTGTAGAAGTGCAGGTGCGTCACGCCGCGGTCGACGAGGTCGATCACCTGTTCGGCGCAAACCGCCGCGGCGACCAGGCGGCGGGTGGCGGGATCGTCTTCGAGGCCCTCGAAGCGCTCGGCGAGCCAGGCGGGCACGCTCGCGCCGGCCTTCCGGGCGAAGTTCGCCGTCTGCTTGAAATTCTGCACCGGCGCGATCCCCGGCACGATCGGGATGTCGATCCCCGCCGCCGCGGCGAGGTCGAGGAAACGGAAATAGACGGCGTTGTCGAAGAAGAACTGCGTGATCGCGCGGTCGGCGCCCGCGTCGATCTTGCGCCTCAGCGTCTCGATGTCGTGCAGCGGCGTCGGGCTCTGCGGGTGCTTCTCCGGGTAGGCGGAGACCGAGACCTCGAAATCGCCGCTCGCCTTGATCGCGCCGACGAGGTCGGCGGTCGACTGGTAGCCGCCCGGCGGCGCGAAATAGGGCGCCTCGAGGCCGCCCGGCGGATCGCCGCGCAGGGCGACGATATGGCGAACCCCGGCCGCGCCGTAGCCGCGAATCACCGCGCCGAGCTCGGCGCGGCTCGCCCCGACGCAGGTCAGATGCGCCGCGGGCCTGAGCGCGGTCTCCCTGACGAGGCGTTCGACGGTGGCGTGGGTGCGTTCGCGCGTCGAGCCGCCGGCGCCGTAGGTCACCGAGACGAAGCTCGGCTCCAGCGGCGCGAGGCGCGCGATCGCCTCCCACAGCGTCTTCTCCATCTCCTCGGTCTTGGGAGGGAAGAACTCGAAGGAGACGCTGACGGGCGATCCCGATCGGGAGAGGCGCGCCGGACTTTGCGCCATCACGCCAGCTCCATCGCGTATCTCGGCAGTTCGTCGGCTATGACGCGCGGGTCGCGCGCCAGCCACAGCGCCACGGTGAGCTTGCCCGGCTCGCCGGCTTGCGGCGCCACCAGCCGCGTCTCGACCGGCTCGAGGCCGGCCGCGCGCACGAACGTCTCGATCTCCTCGGCGGCGAAGCCGAGGCGGCGATGGGCGAATTGCTCGCGCAAATATTCTTCGCCGTGCGCGGCGAAGTCGACCACGATCAGCTTGCCCGCGGGACGCAGCGCGCGCGCCGCTTCGCTGAGCGCGCGGGCGGGATCGTCGAGGAAGTGCAGCACCTGGTGGATGACGACCAGATCGTAGCCGTCGCGTTCGACCGGCGGCGCGTAGATGTCGCCCTGGCGCAATTGCACGTTGCGCAACCCGCTCTGGTCGATGCGCGAGCGGGCGAGGGCCAGCATCGCCGGGCTCTGGTCGACGCCGACCGCGCGCTCGGCCAGCGGCGCGGCGAGTTCGAGCATGCGCCCGGTGCCGGTGCCGAGATCGAGCACGGCGCGGATCGGCTTGGCGCCGATCATCTCGCGGATCGCCGCTTCGACCCGTTCCTCGGGCGCGTGCAGGGCGCGGATCGAGTCCCAATCGGCCGCGCGCTCGGCGAAATAGGCGGCGGCCTGCTTGCGGCGCGCCTCGCGCGCCAACGCCAGCCGCGCGCGGTCGGCCGCCAGCGTCGCGTCGCTCTCTTCGATGCGCGCGATCAGCGCGCGGGCGAACGAACCGCCCCGTTCCGCCAGCCGGTAGAACGCCCACGCCCCCTCGCGCTGGCGCTCGGCGAGGCCCGCTTCGACCAGCAGCTTGAGATGGCGCGAGACGCGCGGCTGCGACTGGCCGAGGATGGCGACCAGTTCGCTCACCGTCAGCTCGGCTTCGCAAAGCAACCCGATCAGGCGCAGGCGCGTCACCTCGCCCGCCGCCTCCAGACCCGCCAACAGCGCCTCGAAGCTCACTCTCGCCGGAGCGCCAGGGTTATGCGTCGCATCAGACATAAGGATATGTTTATGTCTAATTTCGCGCTCGTGCAAGCGGCGACGTTCAGAACGCCGCGCTCGTCCGCGCGTGGTCGGCGACGACGACGCGGCAGCGCCCGCCGCATTCGCGCTCGATCAGGGCGACGAGGCGGCTCGCGGCCTCTTCGATGTCGCCGAAGCCGTTGGACTGGACGGTGAGCGCGGCGCGGCGGGTTTGCGTCGAGACGGCGCTGCGCGCGTCCTGGCGCCAGTTCCAACGCCGGCACAGCACGTGGCTGGAATCGGCGTAGACGACCTCGCCGCTCTTGGGCGGGTCGTTGGGATCCTCGCCCGGCTCGGCGCCCATGTCGACGAAGGTGTCGTCGGGCCTCGAAAAGCGGAAGGCGAGATCGCCTTCGATCCGATCGAGATCGTCGCAGCCGAGGCAGAGCCCGGTCTGCAATGAGACCGCGTTGTAGAGATCGACCAGCGCGTTGACCGGCGGCAGCGCGCCGCCGGCGAGGACGCGCTTGATCAGCCGCTCGACCGAGGAGCGGTAGCTCGTCCTTTTTATGCCGAAGCCCTTGTAGGCGGCGCGCCAGGCGGCGACGCCGGGAATGGCGGATAGCTCGACGCCGCTCCAGCGGCGCCGGCATTCCGCCTCCATCGCCTCGATCTCGGCGTTGAGAAGCGCGCCGCGCGCCTCGCCGACGCTGAGATGTTCGGCGACCACCAGCGCGACGCGAAAATCGGGAAAGCGGCCGATCAATTCGGCGATGGCGAGGCTGGCCATTTCGGGTTCTCGGGGGCAGGGCCGCCGCGCTATCGCGAAATTATGCGCACAGCCGCCCTCACGGCGTCAGCACCGCCGCCCCTTGCAGGCGGCCCTCGCGCAAGTCGGCGAGCGCGACGTTGGCGTCGGCGAGATCGTAGCGATGGGTCTCCGCCCGCACGCCCGCCTCAGCCGCGACTGCGAAGAACTCGACGCCGTTGCGGCGGGTGAGATTGGCGACCGAGACGATCTGACGCTCCTCCCACAGCCAGCGATAGGGAAAGCTTGGAATGTCGCTCATGTGGATGCCGCCGCACACCACGCGCCCGCCCTTGCACACCGCGCGCAGCGCCGCCGGGACCAGCGCCCCGACCGGCGCGAAAATGATCGCCGCGTCGAGCGGCTCGGGCGATTCCTCATCCGAGCCGCCCGCCCAGGAGGCACCGAGCGCGCGCGCGAAGCGTTGCGCCGCCTCGTCGCCCGGCCGAGTGAAGGCGAGGAATTCGCGCCGCTGAAAAGCGCAGATCTGCGCCACGATATGCGCGGCCGCGCCGAAGCCATAGAGGCCGATCCGGCGGCCCGGCCCCGCCGCGGTCAAGCAGCGCCAGCCGATCAGCCCGGCGCAGAGCAGCGGCGCTGTGGCGACGGGATCGCTGTCGGGGGGGAGCCTCAGGACGAAGGCGGCCTCGGCGACCAGATGCGAGGCGTAGCCGCCGTCGCGGGTGTAGCCGGTGAACTCGGCGTGGTCGCAGAGGTTCTCGCGCCCCTCCTCGCAATAGAAGCAATGCCCGCACGTGTGCGCGAGCCAGGGGACGCCGACCCGTTCGCCGATGGCGAAACCTTCGACGCCGGCGCCGAGCCGTTCGACGAAGCCGAGGACCTCATGGCCGGGGACGATCGGCAGCCGCTGATTGGGCAGCTCGCCGTCGACCACGTGCAGATCGGTGCGGCACACGCCGCAGGCCTCGACGCGGATCAGCATCTCGGCGGGCCTCGGCGCGGGCTCGGGTCGCTGTTCGAGGACCAGCGGCGCGCCGATCTTGCGCAACGTCATCGCGCGCATCGTCGCGGGCGCGCCTAATGCGACATCAGGATGGGCGCCGTCGGCTGGCCCATCAGATCGACGCTGACGCCGCCGAACAGGCTCTCGAACAGCCGGGAATGGCCGAACGCGCCGGCGACGATCAGGTCGGCGTCCTGCGTGTCCAGGCTGGCGAACAGCGCTTCCATCGCCGAAATGTCGCCGGTGTCGATCCAGTCGGAAATCTGGGCGACGACGCCGTGGCGCTGAAGGTGCTCGGCCAACATTTCCGAGGTGGCGCGCAACGCGCTGTCGCGCGCCGAAAAGGTGAAGATGATGACCTTTTTGGCTCTGGCCAGCAGCGGCATCGCGTCATGCACGGCGCGCGTCGCCTCGCGACTGGCGTTCCACGCGATGACGACGTTTTCGCCGACCGGCGCCGGCTTCCAATTCTGCGGCAGGATCAACATCGGCGCGCCCGAGGCGATGAGCGTCCCGTCGGGGATCTCGGACCGGATCAGCCCGCGCGCCTCGTCCTCGGGGCGCGGCGCGATGATCAGGTCGACGCAATGACCGTATTCGCCGCCCACCGTCAGCGCCGCCTCCGCGCCGACGAACCGGCCGGTGAGCCCCGCCGCCTTGACCGTCGCCTCGAAGTCGCCGGCGATGCGCAACGCCTTTTCGCCCCAGGCACCGACGAACGCGGCGTCGGAACTGGCGTCGACGCCGATCAGCCGCGCCCCGTGGGCGAGGGCCATCGAAACGGCGAGGCGCAGGCGCTCCCGCGCGTCGTCGGTCGGATCCAGGTAGACCAGAATATCTTTGTACGCCATTCGCCCCTCCTGCTTCCCCGGCCCCGATCGCCGGCGCCTCTTGCAGCGGCGGCGAACCTCTGGCGCGCGTCATTTCGCCTTGTTGATCGGAATCTCGACCTTCTTGGCGACCATTTCCGCTGGTTTGCCGACCGTAACGTGAAGGACCCCCTTGTCGGAAGTCGCCTTGATCTTGGCCGGGTCCGGCGTGAAATTGAGCGGCACCACCCGCCGAAACGCGCCATAGCTGCGTTCGACGACGTGCCACGCCTTGTCCTTCTTTTCCGACTCGGATTTCTTCTCGCCGGAAATGACGACGCTCTGCCCGTCGACCGAGACTTTCACGTCGGCCTCGTCGACGCCGGGCAGTTCGGTTGAGATTTCAACGGCGTCCTTGGTTTCCGCGATATCGAGCGCGGCAAGGCCCGTCACGTCGGCGGCCGGACCCCAGGACAGCGGCAGCCGGCGGCCGAAATCGCTCAAGAGATCGTCGAAATCGCGGCGGAAGCCCTCGAACAGGTCGAGTTCGCGTCCTCCGAAAGTCGGTACAGGCAAGCGCATTGTTCACTCCCCTTCGCTGGGGCCGCAGGCCGGAAGCCTCGCGCCTTCCCCTCACTCACCAGTCCATCGACGGAAAGCGAAGTTCCTGTCGACAACCACTCCGGCGCGGCGGCGGTTGAAACGCAATCTTATTATTGGACAGAAACCGAAACGCCTTGATTCAGGACAAAGCGCCCGGCTTGATCTTGGCCGCGCGTGACGAGCGCGGCCATTCGGCAGGGGGCGGCGTCGACCGCGCTGGGCGAACGCGTCGGCCACGCGGCGCTTGATCGGCGCGCCCGAATGGGGCATAGCACGCGCTCAGTCATTCGCCGTGGGTCTCGCCCGCAGCTTCCTCTCTTGGGTGATCCCATGAAAGTCCGCAACTCCTTGAAGTCGCTGCGCGGGCGTCATCGCGACAATCGCCTGGTGCGACGCAAGGGCCGCGTCTTCATCATCAACAAGACGCAAAAGCGCTTCAAGGCGCGCCAGGGCTGACGCCGCCGCCTTCCGCCGGATCGCCGCCTCGCCCTTTGACCCACGCGGCGAAGCGCCCTAAGTTCGCCCTATGACGCGCTGTTCGACGTTCGCTTGCGCTCTGCTGCTCGCTCTCGGCGCGCCCGCCGCGGCGCAGAGCCCGCCGACGCCCGCCGCGCGGGCGCCCTCGCCGAGCGAGGCGCTCGACGAGCTCTTCGCCCGCCTCGCCGCGAGCCGAGACGCCGACGAATCCGATGGCATCGTCGCGGCGATCGACCGTCTCAACCTGCGGTCGGGCTCCGACACCGCCGATCTGCTGATGGCGCGCGCCGTGACGACGATGGAGGGCGGCGACTATCCCGTCTCGCTCGCCCTGCTCGACAAAATCGTCGCCTTGCGGCCGCAATGGGCGGAAGCGTGGAACAAACGCGCGACCGCGCGCTATCTCTCGGGCGACGCCGAAGGGGCGATGGCCGACATCGCCGAGACGCTTCGCCGCGATCCCAGGAACCTCGGCGCGCTGACGGGGATGGGAATGATCCTGGAGGACGCCGGCCGTCAGGACGACGCCTTGCGCGCCTACGAGCGCGCGCTGGCGATCGCGCCGCAATGGCGCCCGATCGGCGAAGCGGCGGCGCGGGTCAGGGCCGCCCTCGCGGGTCAGGCGCTATGACGGCTGGGGCCGCGATCCGCGGGCGGCGATGATCGCCGGCGCCGCGGCGTCGGCCGTCCTCGGCCTCGCCCTCGCCCTCTTCCTCTTCACTCTCGTCGAGACGCGGCGGATCGAACGCCGCTTTCCGCCGGTCGGCGAACTCGTCGAGATCGGCGCCGGCGCGATCCACGTCGTCGAGCGCGCTCCGCAAGGCCGCGAACGCGGCGCCGCCCTGCTCGTGCACGGCGCCTCGGGCAATTTCGCCGATATGAGCGTCGCGCTCGCCGATCGTCTGGCGGCGCTCGGGTTCCGGGTCTTCAGCGTCGATCGTCCGGGGCACGGCTGGAGCGCGCGCCTGCCTTCGCGCGCCTCCTCGCCCGAGCGCCAGGCTGAGGCGCTGCGCGAAGCGCTGGCGCGCCGGGGCGTCGCTCGCGCGATCGTCGTCGTTCATTCGCTGGCCGGCGTTGTCGGCCTCGCCATGGCGCTCAACGCGCCCGAATTCGTGCGCGGCCTGGCGCTGCTCTCGCCCGTCAGCCATCCCTGGCCGGGGGGCGTGGCCTGGTATTACACGCTGGCGGCCTCACGCGCGCTGGGGCCGCTGTTTCGCCGCCTTGTCGTCCTGCCCGCGGGCCTTGCGACAATGCGCGCCGCCGTCGGCGCCGTCTTCGATCCAGGTCCGACGCCGCCCGACTATGTCGACAGAACGCGTCTGCCGCTGGTGCTGCGGCCGCTGCATTTCAAGGCCAACGCCGAGGACGTGGTCGACGCCGAGGCCTATGTCGCCGCGCTTTGCCCACGCTACGGCGCGATTTCAGCGCCGACCGCGATCGTCACCGGCGATCGCGACGGCGTCGTCTACGCCCACATTCATTCGGTCGGCTGCGCGCGCGACATTCCCGGCGCGACGCTGACTTGGCTCGCCGGCGTCGGCCATTCGCCGCACCACAGCGCGCCCGAGAGCGTCGTCGCCGCGATCCTCGAGGTCGACGCCCGGGCGCGGCGGCGCGAGGCGCCCGCCTCGATCGGCGCGGCCTCGCCGCCCGCCTGAGGCCTTCCCCGCCGCGCCGACGCTCAGACCGCGCCGCCGTCCGGGCCGACCTTGGCGATGCGCAAATTGTTGGTGGCGCCGGGCGTGCCGAACGGAACGCCGGCGACGACGATCACCCGATCGCCGACGCCGACGAAGCCGTCGATATAGGCGTGACGGCAGGCGCGGTCGGCCATGTCGCGCTCGTCGCGCGCGTCTGCGGTGACGTCGGCGTGGACGCCCCAGGCCAGCGCCAGGCGGCGCGCCGTCCTGACGACGGGGGTCAGCGCGAGGATCGAGGAGCGCGGCCGTTCGCGCGCGATGCGCAGTCCGGTCGAGCCCGAGGCGGTCCAGGCGCAGATCACCTTCGATTGCAGCGTCTCGGCGACGTCGCGCGTCGCCTCGGCGATCGCGTCGGCGCCGGTCGCCTCGGGCGCGGCGCGTTGGGCCTCGATGATGGCGGGATAGATTCCCTCCGACTCCACCGCCTCGGCGATGCGGTTCATCGTCTCCACCGCCTCGCGCGGATATTGGCCGGAGGCGCTCTCGGCCGACAGCATCACCGCGTCGGCCCCTTCGAACACCGCGGTGGCGACGTCGGAGACCTCGGCGCGCGTCGGCACCGGCGCAGTGATCATCGACTCCAGCATTTGCGTCGCCACCACCACCGGCTTGCCGAGGCGGCGCGCCAGGCGCGTGACGGTCTTTTGCAGGCCCGGGACTTTCTCCAAAGGCATTTCCACGCCGAGGTCGCCGCGCGCCACCATCACCGCATCGGCGACGCCAAGGATTTCATCGAGCCGCGCGATCGCCTGCGGCTTCTCGATTTTCGCCATCACCATGGCGCGATTGCCGGCGATCTTCTTCACTTCGATCACGTCCTCGGGGCGCTGCACGAAGGAGAGAGCGATCCAGTCGATGTCCTCGTCCAGCGCGGCGGCGAGATCGGCCCGATCCTTGTCGGTCATCGCGGAAGTGGGAATGATGGTGTCGGGCAGGTTGACGCCCTTTTTGTTGGAAACGGGCCCGGCGACCTCGACGATCGTTTCCGCGCGGCCGGGCGCGAGGGCGGCGACGCGCAGCTGCACCTTGCCGTCGTCGATCAGCACGCGATCGCCTTTGCGCAGCGAATCGAGGATTTCCAGATGCGGCAGAAACACCCGCGTCTGGTCGCCGAGCGCCTTGTCCGAATCGAGCGTGAACGCGCTCCCCTTGCGCAACACGACCGCCCCGGCCTCGAATTCGCCGACGCGCAGCTTCGGCCCCTGCAAATCGACGAGAACGCCGATCGGCCGGTCGAATTGCTCCTCGAGCGACCGGATCGCCGCGACGCGCTCGCGCATCGCCTCATGCGAGGCGTGGCTCATGTTGATGCGGAAGACGTCGGCGCCCGCCTCGAACAACGCGGCCACCATCGAGCGATCGGCCGAGGCCGGGCCGAGCGTGGCGATGATCTTGATGCGGCGTCGACGTCGGATCAAAGCGTCCTCTCCATCGATTCTGCGGCGCAGACCAATCCTCCGCGCCGGCTCTTTGTCGACGTGCGTCTCACGGGGACGTGGCGCCGGCGTGAAGGATCCGGCGTGAAGGATCAAGCGGCGGAACGCTCAAGGGTTGCCCGGATCGGTGAGCTGCACGGTCCAATTCTTGGCGTCCCTGCCGGTGTCGACCTCGAAGAATCCGGTGCGGTCGTAACCGCGCACGAAACAATCCTGGCGGCCTTCGACCTTGAATTCGCGGTCGCTGGTGCACATGAAGGCCTTGCCTTTCCACTCCCCGCCGCGCTCGTCCATCGCGTAGACGTAATAATATTGCGCCGCCAGCGCGCCGCGCAGCAGCGTGTCGCAATCCTGCGGCTTGAGGTTCCACCAGCCCTCGCTCACCCAGTTCTGCCCGTCGGTATAGGCCAAGGCGACGCTGACGCGATTGGCGGTGAGGTTGCACAAGCGGAGGTCGGCCCGCGCGGGCAGCGCGCCGACGATCGCCGAACCGAGAAGCGCAAAGACGAATTTCCAATTCATGACCGCCCGCATCGCGCATCGGAGCGCCATATTCGTCGGCGAGGCCGGCGTGTCAACCGTGAGCCGCGCTCGCCGCGACAATGGCGAGCGCTCCGCTCAGGTCGGTCGCGCGACGTAGATGCCGGCGAGAATCAACAGGCCGCCGAGCGCCTGAACGAGCGATACCGGTTCGCCGAGCAGCAGATAAGCGAAGCTCGCCGCGGCGATCGCTTCGAGGAAAATGACCAGCGACGAAAACGCCGCCGGCAGGCGGCCGAGCGCGACGGCGAGCAGGCCCTGGCCGCCGGCGTGGCTGATCCAGGCCAACGCCAACAGCGCCGCCACGCCCCTCAAGCTACGCGGGAGGATCGTCGGCTCGAGGGCGAGCGCGACGACGAACAGCAGCGCGGCGGTGATGGCCGTGGCTTCGAAGGTGACGCGCGCCGCCGAGCTTGTGTTCCGCGCCGCCTTCACGGCGAGAAAATAGAGGCCGAAGAACACGCCGGTGGCGAGCCCGAAGAGGTCGCCGATCGCGCCCGCCGGCCGCAAATGCAGGCTCTGCGCCAGCAGCGCCGCCCCGCCGAGGATGCACAGGGCGAGGCCCGCCAGCGTCTTGGCCTGGGCGCGCTCGCCCAGAATCAGCCAGCCGAACGCCACCACCCAGATCGGCGCCGTGGTGGCGAAGAACGTCGCGTTGGCGACGCTGGTGGTGACGATGGCGAGATGCCAGAAGAACAGGTCGCCGGTGAAGGCGAGGCCGGCCAGAATCGTCGCGGCGCCGAAGCGTCCCGTCGGGGCGGCGCCGGATTCGGCGAGACGCGTCCACGCGTAGAGGGCGGGCAGCGCCAGGGCGACGCGCCAGAACGCGCTGGCGTAGGGCCCGACGTCGGCGAGCCGCACGAAGATCGGCGAAGCGCCCATCGCCACGGCGCCGACGACCAGCGCCGCGAAGGGCGCCCCGAAGGCGCGGCGCGGGCCCGTCGCCGGAATTGTCCGAGTCATCCGATTCCGGCCCAACCGCCCTGGGCGGGCCGCCGCCCGCGAAAACGCCGGCCCGTCCTTATTCTCGCCGCATCGATCGAGCAAGGGGGCGACGCGGGCGCTCATAGGGGAAGGCGCCGCGGCTTGACGCGGGAAGCGCGCCCGGCCATGGCTGGAGCGCGAAGACCATTCTCTTTTCACATCGTGGATTGCGGCATGAACGAAGACCCGGTCGCCAAGAGTTCCGAAACCGTCGACGCGGCGCACTTGCGCGCCTTCATCGAACGCATCGAGCGGCTCGAGGAAGAAAAGAAGGCGCTCGGCGACGATATCCGCGACGTCTACGCCGAAGCGAAGGGCGCGGGCTTCGACGCGAAGGTGATCCGCAAGGTCGTGTCGATCCGCAAGCAGGATCGCGACAAGCGCCGCGAGGAAGAGGAAATCCTCGAACTCTATCTGACAGCCCTGGGCATGGGCTGAACGCCGCGCGCTCTTTTATCGCGCCGCAAAGGAGGAACGTCATGTCGGCTGAGAGCGCCCAAGGGGCGATGTTCGACGCCTTGAGTCCCGAGGCCGCCCGCGTAGCCGAGGCCTTCTCGGCGGCGGTTGCGGCGCGCAAGACGTTCGAGACGCCTTACCGCCACTGGCTGATGGAAAACGTCCTTCCCGCCGACGTCGCCGAGGAATTGGACGCGCTGCCGTTCGCCGCGCCGGCGCTCGACGGCGTTTCGGGACGGCGCGAATTGCATAACGATTCGCGCAGCTATTTCGACGCGGCGGCGATGCAGCGCTTCCCGGCCATGCGCGCCGTCGCCGAGGCGTTGCAGTCGCGCGAGATCGTGCGCCTCCTTCACCAGGCCTTCGACGCGCCGATCGACGACACCTTCTTGCGCCTGGAATACGCGCAGGACGTCGACGGCTTCTGGCTGGAGCCGCACACCGATCTCGGGGTGAAGAAATTCACTTGCCTGATCTATCTTTCCGACGGCCCCGGCCATGAAGCGCTCGGCACCGACATCTATTGGGACCGCGAGCGCCATTTCGGCGTCTCGCCGTTCAAGCGCGGCGCGGCGATGGTCTTCGTGCCCGGCGACGACACCTGGCACGGCTTCGAGAGGCGCCCCATCGAAGGCGTGCGACGCTCGGCGATCCTCAACTACGTCACCCACGAGTGGCGGGCGAGGGAGCAGCTCTCGTTCCCGGAGCGGGCGGTGAGGGTTTGAGAGCCCCTTCCCCCTTGCGGGGGAACCGACCATCAAACCAATATTCGCCAGAACCTCTTTTTCGCCTTCGTCTACAATGCGGCGGGCGTGCCGATCGCGGCGGACGTTTTGTATCCTGTCTGCGGAATTTTGCTGTCGCCGGTCGTGGCCGCCGCCGCGATGGCGCTGTCGTCGGTCAGCGTCATCGGCAACGCCCTGCGGCTGCGCGTTCGCGACATTTGATCCTGAAGACGCGCCCCTTGCGTTAATCGGACATTCGCCTGGATGACGCCGCCGGCGGCGTCTCGTGTGCGATTACGAAGAGCGCATCGACTGCTTCGAAGCCACGATCCACGTTGCTCTCGGAAGCCTCCTGCTAAGGCGCATCGCTCACGAATAGGCGTTCTCAAACGGACTCCTAGTGATCAAAATCTGACACTTGGTTCCCACGCAATCGGACCGGAAGCGACCTTTTGCGGACGTTCAAATCAAGCAAACAGCGGGCGCCGTCGTCGACGGTCTCACGCGAAGATCGCCAGCGTCAGGTCGTTGGCGGTCGCCATGATCGCATCCACTCGATGAAGTTTAACAGCCCGCCTCGGGGCCACGCCGGCACTGAGTATATTCCGAGGCTATCGCCGTCCGATGACAGGGCTAGAAGTGCATCCTGACTGCATGCAGGTGCTTTCATGCGCTATCGCCTCGATGAAAATCGACTTCCCCAGACGCTATTCCCACCTCGTTCAGGGTCGCTGGAGAGCGAGTTTGCGAGCCTCTCGGCGAAAACTGCCGAAGTCCTTGGGCAATTCGACGTGCGGATTGTCGCCGCTGAAGAGGCCGTCGCGGTCGTGCATGCCATGCGCAATGTCGAGAAGATCGCCATTGGCGAGGCGCAGCGTTGATAAGAGACCCTTGCGAGCATGGATTTCCAGGCCGCGCTCGCATTTCCAGCGGAGGGGCTGAGATTCGCAACGCGGCGCGCCGGCGTCCGAGCGCCGCCTTTCTCGCAGCGCCTGCGATTTTCCTGGCGGGGGCGCTCCTGCTCGCAGGCGGGTTGGCGTGGGCCCGTGCCGCGCGACGAGGCGGCGGAGAATCGTCACACAACTTCTTGAAAACAAACCATGGCGCCCGAGAATGCGCCGCCCTCGGCCGGTTCGGCCGTCGCGTCCGCCGCCACGCGCTGCGCCGCTCCAGGCCCGACACGCCGCGAAGCGAATCATGCGGCGCCCGCGAACGGCCGCTCCCCACCCACAGCGGCCCTATGAGTCGGGCGCCAAGCGTTTGATTTTGACCACTGGCGCAGCCTACCATCGGCCCTATCGTGCTCGTATCGTCTTGATCAGATTGGGTTGACGAATGGCGGCCGAATTGACCACTCGGACCGCAGGCAGCCATTCAACTGGCGAGAACCAAAAGCCAAATGTCATCGATAGCCAACCGAGCGGCGTGAAGCCTCCCGAATCAATTGCCGAGCGATGAATTTTCGATTTCCGCTTACCGACCGCTTACCAACCCAATAGCTCTGGGCTTGACCTCTGGTGGGATGGTAACCGGGGCAAATTTCCGGGCGGAAGGGGGGAGTCAAGGCCGACAAAATGTGATTCTTATGTCCGTAGTCAAGGGTGCCGGCCATGCGCGTTCGTTCCGCGGCGGCGGTTTGAAGAAGGTGGGCT
>Ga0326728_10005671_pt1 | contig 34612 bp, 33 predicted proteins | sample MB3enrmetagenome_FD_207602 | JGI IMG/M metagenome (GOLD analysis project Ga0326728, IMG submission 207602) | Lab enriched peat soil microbial communities from McLean, Ithaca, NY, United States - MB31MN | ecosystem: Environmental > Terrestrial > Soil > Wetlands > Peat | place: USA: New York...
GGCATGTTCGTCCAGATGCGGCCACATGCCAGCAAAGTACTGGGCGAGTTGGGCATCAGTGTCCATGCCCACCGTGATAACACATCAGGGCGGCACTTGTAAATGTTATTCATTTACGCTGCCTTACGATGTCTCGAGTTTGCAGGATGTTGCCGGGCCGCGAGGGTAACCGAGTGGTCAGCACACCGAACATTTCATACCTTCTGACGGAGCGGTGCTACATTGGACCCGATGCTAAGAGACCGGGAACGCGCCGAAATCGCCCGCTTGTGGGCGCGCAAGCTCCAGCAGGACGAGCGGAGGCTTCCGCAGGCCCGGCGCCACAGGAATCTCGAGCCGGCGAGTGCCGAATTCATCGCGGCGCTGGCGGCTGGCATCGGCGCGAAGCGGCTGCTCGAAATCGGAGGCTCCAGCGGGATCTCCACCATCGCGCTGGCTGCGGCGGCGCGACACACCGGCGGCCGGCTGACGTCCATCGAGATCGAGCCCGCGCGTCAGGCGGAGGCGCGCGAAACGATTCGCCGGCTCGGCCTCGACAATCACGTCGCGTTCATTCTGGCGGATGCGGCGCAAGTTCTGCCGGGCTTGGATGAGCCGTTCGACTTTGCACTGCTCGACTGCGAGAAGGGCGACTACATCCGCTTCTTCGAGATGATTCCCGCGGGCCCGGGAACGGTGGTGGTCGCGGACAACATTCTGTCGCACGGGCTCACCGACTACGTGGTGCACGTGCGCTCCCGCGGCCGCGCGGAGTCGGTCACCCTGGCCGTCGGCAAGGGGCTGGAGGTGACCGTTTACGCCGGGTAGGAGCCGGCGATATAGCTGTGCAGGTGCTTGATGGTGTCCTCGTGGGAGGAGATGATCCAGTTCACGAGATCCCCAATCGAGATCACGCCGATCACCGCGCCCCCTTCGATGACGGGCAGATGGCGCACCCGTTCGCCGGTCATCAGCGCCATGCATTGGTCCACGGTGTGGTCGGGCGTGACGGTGACGGGAGTCCGCATGATCTCGCGCACCTCGGTCTCGCGCGACGATTTCCCTTTCAGAGCGATGTTCCGCGCGTAGTCGCGCTCCGAAATGATACCGGCAAGCAGGCCTTCCTCCATCACCAGCAGCGCCCCGATGTTCCGGTCGGACATCATGGCCATGGCTTCGTAGACGGAGGCGTGCGGTGTAATGGTCCAGACTTCGCCGTGCTTCCTCTGGAGAATCGAACGGACAGGGTCATTTAGTTGCATGACGGCGTTCCTCCTGTGGGGCGAGAGTACCCTGGTTCGTGTCCTTTTGCAAGCAGAATCAAGCGAAAACAAGCGACACCAGCTCGCGGTGGCACATCGTCAGTGCCACTGTGACTCCTGTTCCGCATCCGGCCTACAGGTGTTTCAGCATGTCCTTGGCCTGCTGATAGCCCTCGAACTGCTTTTCCGCCTGCTTGAACTCGCGCGTGTGGACGCATCGGCGGGCGCCGCGGTGATCCACCGGGAAGCGCAGGTGCAGCATCTCGTGGAACAGCACGTACTCCACCGCGAGCCGCGGCACTTTCTCGCGATCGAGAATGCCGCTGAGCACGATGGCGTTGTGGGAGGCGTCGTAATGGCCCAGCGTGGTGCGCGAGGTGCGCACGCCCCAGCCCAGCGACGGCCGCGCCATCAGGCCGTGAAAGTAGCGGAAGTTCAGGTCTTCGAACATGCCCTCGAGGTCGTAGACGCGGCCCTGCGGCGCCAGAATCCGCTTGCGCCCGCGCGTCTGCCGGACCAGGTGCAAAGTGCGCCGCATGTCCTTGCGGTTCAGGTAGCGGCGGTAGCGGTCGTTGTACGCGCGCGGCGGCGCCTTACGGTAGAGCTTGCCCAGCAGGATGTGCGCGAGCGCTTCGATGATGAGTGCAGGCGCGCCTTCCAGCACGTCGGTGATGCGCACGTGCAGGCATCCGTCTTCGAGCCGGATGAAGCTGTTGGCGTTGGCGAAGCGGCAGAACTCCACCGACACCGCCGGAGCCGCCGTACGCGGTTTCAGCTCGCGAAACACGCGCGCGAAAATCTGTTCCGGCGTCTCGAACAGGATCAGGCTTTCCAGCGCCACTCCATCCAGAGTATTACGGCCAGAGTGTTCCAGCCAGTGGGGTTTTGGGGGACGCTCCGGGCAAAACGCACGTATAATGGCAGCATTCGTGGGCCATGAATTCTCGTTTTACCGCCTGCGCTTCGCGTTCCGGGCGGAGGGCCGGGTGCATTTCGCGAAGATGGCGGCCAACACGCTGCGCGGCGCGTTCGGGTACGCCCTGCGCGCCGCCGCCGGTGAGCAGGAGTTCCAGGCGATCTTCGTACCGGGAGCGGCGGACCCGCACCCCAGCGGTCTGGCCGACCTGCCGCGCCCGTTCGTCTTCCGATCCGCCCATCTCGATGGCGTCACCATCGAGCCCGGCCAATCCCTTTGCTTCGACGTGAACCTGTTCGAGACGCGCCGCCCTCCGGTGGAGACCTTCGCGGCCGCTTTCCATATGATGGGACAGCGCGGCATTGGCGCGGGATCGAGCCGGATGGAGCTCCGCGAGATGCGCCATGTCGACCTCGAAGGGCAGATTGTGCGTGATCCGATCGGGCCGCTGGTCCTCTCGCTGTCGCCCTGTCCGGCGGCGGTGGAGGCGGTGTCGGTAGACTTCCTCACACCCACCGAGCTCAAGTGGCAGGCGCAGGTGGTCTGGGAGCCCTTGTTCCCCATTCTGTTCGCGCGCGTGCGAGACCGCATCGCCACGCTGCGGGCGCTGTACGGCGGCGGCGCCCTGGACATCGACTTCCGCGCGATGGGCGAACGCGCTTCGGCCATCCGCATGACCGCGTCCGCCATTCGCTTTCTTGAGGCGACGCGCCGCAGTTCCCGCACCGGACAGCGCCACCCGATCGGAGGTTTCGCCGGCTGGGCCGACTACGAGGGGCCGCTCGCGGAGTTTCTGCCATGGCTGCAGGCCGCCGCGTTTACGGGCGTGGGCCGCCAGACCACCTGGGGCAAAGGCGAGATCCGAGTGCGGGCCGGGAAACATTCCCGTGGGAGCCGCTAAGCCGGAACGGTTTTACATTCGCGCCACCCCGCGGCAGGCCAGCCTGATTGAGGCGGGACTGGCCAGGCGCAACGCCGATACCTTAACGCCTGTAGTATCCTGTTTTGATTCAAGCGGTATGCAGCGCGTAGCAGGAGTTAGCTGATAGCAATACGGTGGTTCTTGTGCTCCCCCGAGAAGCGCTGAACTGTACGTTGAGAAGGTAGTCCTTTTCCGGTCATGCTGCTCCCAGCAGATCGCGCACCGTCCAGATGTGGTCCGCGATCCCGGCGGCCTTCGCAGGAGTCATGCGCAGCGACTGGTAGTCATCTGGTTGACGGCTTTCGAGGGCCTGACCCGCCCGCGATCCCTACGGACTCTCCTAACCATGAAAATGCCGGTTCACATCCCCTTGTCCTTAGCTGCTGAACGCCCTGCCGGGCGGCCCCGGCGCAAACACTATCGTCCTTTAGCGTGTGACGGCGCTTGAACGGTGTTCGAATCGGCTGAACATACCAGGTTGATTCGGCGTACTCGCCCATCAGGTTCTCTCCTAGTCGACCCGCCAGTAGCTTAAACGGTCCCGCATGAAATTGTCTGCCTAGTAGATCGGCAGGAAGCGGGGAGAGCGTTAGGGGTGTCGCTTGCCCCACAGCCCGCCAGAGCGCACAATCAGGATGGGGATCTCGCTATGTGTCTGGCCATACCGGGTAGGATTGTCGACAGCGAAAACATCGGGGGCAGCCGCGTCGGCAACGTGGAGTTCGGCGGCATCGCCCGCAAGGTGTATCTCGACTTCGTGCCCGAGGCCGTCCCCGGCGACTACGTGATCGTGCACGCCGGCTTCGCCATCAGCCTCGTGGACGCCGAAGAGGCCGAGCGCACCTTTGCGCTGCTCGAAGAGATGGGCGCGCTGGCGGAGGAAGGGATCGACGCTTCATGAAGTACCTCGACGAATACCGCGACCCGAAAATCGCCCGCGCGCTGGTGGAGCAGATTCGCGCGCGCGTTACCCGTCCCTGGGTCCTGATGGAGATCTGCGGCGGCCAGACGCACACGCTGATGCGTTACGGCATCGACGAACTGGTGGCGCCGGGCGTGGAGCTGGTGCACGGCCCGGGCTGCCCGGTGTGCGTCACCGCGCTGGAGACCATCGACAAAGCGCTGGCCATCGCCTCGCGGCCGGACGTCACCTTCGCCTCCTACGGCGACATGCTGCGCGTGCCCGGTTCGCACTCGGATCTGTTCCGCGTGAAGGCGTCGGGCGGCGATGTGCGCATCGTCTATTCGCCCATGGATGCGCTGAAGCTGGCGCGGGCCATGCCCGAGCGCAAGGTGGTGTTCTTCGCCGTGGGCTTCGAGACCACCGCGCCCGGCAACGCCATGGCCGTGTGTCAGGCGCATCGGGAAGGGCTCGCGAACTTCTCGGTGCTGGTTTCGCACGTGCTGGTTCCGCCGGCGATTCGTCTGCTGCTCGCGTCGCCCGCCAATCGCGTGCAGGGCTTCATCGCGCCCGGCCATGTCTGCACAGTGATGGGCTGCCGCGAATACGAGGAGCTGGCGAGCGATTTTCATGTTCCCATGGTGGTGGGCGGGTTCGAGCCACTTGACCTGCTGGAAGCGATTCTGATGCTGGTGGGCCAGCTCGAGGACGGGCGCGCCGAGGCGGAGAATCAGTATGTGCGGTCGGTGACGCGCGAGGGCAACGCTCCGGCGCGGCACATCATGGAACAGGTGTTTGAGGTGTCGGACCGGAAATGGCGCGGCATCGGTGAAATCGCGCAAAGCGGCTACCGCCTGCGCCCGGAGTTCGCCGTGCACGACGCGGAGAAGGTCTTCGATCTCCATACCGTCACCGCGGAAGAGCCGGCCGAGTGCATCAGCGCGCTGGTTCTGCAGGGGCTGAAGAAGCCGCCGGACTGCACTGCGTTTGGCACGCGCTGCACGCCGGAGACGCCCATGGGCGCGCCAATGGTGTCCAGCGAGGGCGCCTGCGCGGCGTATTATGTATATCGCCGGCATGAGCTGGTGACGCTGGCCGGCTGAGAGGAACGGTGACGGTTTCCATCGAACAGTTCGTCTGCCCGGCGCCGCTCACGGGAGGGGACACGGTGCTGCTGGGCCACGGCAGCGGAGGCCGGCTGAGCGCCGAGCTGATTCGCGACGTCTTCCTGCCCGCGCTCGGCAACTCCATCCTCGGCCAGCTCGAAGACCAGGCCACGCTCGACATTAACGGCACGCGGATCGCGTTCACCACCGACTCCTTCGTGGTGAAGCCGCTGTTCTTCCGCGGCGGCGATATCGGCTCGCTGGCCGTGCACGGCACCATCAACGACCTTGCCGTGGGCGGCGCTGAGCCGCTGTTCCTGAGTGCGGCGTTCATCCTCGAAGAAGGGTTGCCCATGGAGACGCTGCGGCGCGTGGCCCGGTCCATGGGCGAAGCCGCTGCGGCCGCCGGCGTGCGCATCGCCACCGCGGACACCAAGGTGGTGGAGAAAGGCAGCGGCGACGGGCTGTTCGTGAACACTACCGGCATCGGCCTGCTGCGGCCGGGCGTGACGCTGTCCGCTTCGAATGCCCGGCCGGGCGACCGGGTGATACTGAGCGGCTATATCGGCGACCACGGCATGGCCATCCTGGCCGAGCGCGAGGGCCTCGAGTTCGACAGCCCCATCGGCAGCGATTCCGCGCCCCTGCACACGCTGACCCGCGCCATGCTGGATGCCGGCACCGGGATTCGCGCGATGCGCGATCCCACCCGCGGCGGCCTCGCCAGCACGTTGAACGAGATCGCCGCGCAATCGGGCGTCACCATCGAGATCGAGGAGACCGCGATCCCCGTTCGTGAGGAAGTGCGGGGCGCCTGCGAGATGCTGGGGCTCGATCCTCTGCACGTGGCCAACGAGGGGAAGCTGGTGGCCATCGTCGCGCCCGAGGCGGCCGACGCGGTGGTCCGTGCCATGCGCGCTCATCGGCTGGGCGCGGATGCCCGCGTCATTGGCACGGTAACCGGGATGGCGCGGAAACTGGTGCTGATGCGGACCTCCTTTGGCACCACCCGCATCATCGACATGCTGGCCGGCGAGCAGTTGCCGCGGATCTGCTGACAATGCACGAGCTGGGTATCGCCAATTCGGTGATCGAAGCGGTACAAGAGGAAATGGCGCGCCGGCCGCGCGCGCGCCTGACGAAAATCGGCCTGCGCATCGGCGAGTTCGCCGGAATCGACGATTCCTCGCTGCGATTCTGCTTCGAAGTGCTGGTGCGCGACACGGAATTGCGGACCGCTGCGCTGGACATCGAGCGCGGCCCGCGGGACGAGCTGGACCTGAGCTACCTGGAGGTGGAAGAAGATGAGCCAGATTCCCATTGAGCGCAAGGTGCTGAACGCCAACGACGCGATTGCCGCGGCGTTGCGCGAACGTTTCCTCGAACACGGCATTTTCTGTCTGAACTTCATCAGCTCGCCCGGCTCCGGCAAAACCGCGCTGCTGGAGCGGACGCTGCAACGGTTCGCGCCCGAAACCCGCGTGGCTATCATCGCCGGCGACCTGCAAACCGACAACGACGCGCGGCGGCTGGCCCGCGCCGGCTTCCCGGTGAAACAGATCACCACCGCGGGCGCCTGTCATCTGGATGCGCGCATGGTGGAGAACGCCCTGGCCGAGTGGAACCTGGCGGATCTGGAGCTGCTGTTGATCGAGAACGTGGGCAACCTGGTGTGCCCCACCAGCTACGACCTCGGCGAGAACAGCAAGGTGGTGCTGATGAGCGTCACCGAGGGCGAAGACAAGCCGCTGAAATACCCCGGCATCTTCTACAAGGCCGACCTGATGCTGCTGACCAAGATCGATCTGCTGCCTCACCTTGAATTCGACGACGCGCTGGCCTGCGACAACGCGCGGCAGATTCATCCGGGGCTGGAAATCATTCGCACCTCGGCGACCACGGGCGCGGGGCTGGACCGCTGGGTGGGCTGGATCGAAGCGCGCATGCACCGGCCCCCGGCGGCGTGAGATTGCCCGGCTCGCACTGTCAGCGGAGATAGTCTTCCTGACGAATGTCTGCCACGCCAGTTCTCGGCATCGAGCACCCCGGCGGATGAAGCCGCAAGACATTGAAGTCGCCGCTCAGGTATGGGGCTCTGAGTTTGACAACGGCCTCGGCCATGGCGTCGCCACGGAACCACTACTTGCTCCGGAGTACGAACCCAGGGTTGGCGGGCAAACACCGCCGCCACGGTAGCCATCCTCTTACGGTTGGCTTTTTGACCTTGGTCCGTCGGACAGCGCAGCGGGTGCTGCCGCCGCATGCCCCCCAAAAGCCCCTCCAATCGCATATGATGCTCATCGAGGAGATTTGTATGGACTCGGCGCTGGCGATCCATCGCCTTCATTTCGCCTTCACTGTTACCTACCACTACCTTTTCCCGCAGTTGACCATGGGGCTCGCACTGCTTCTGGTCATTCTGAAAACACTGGCCATCCGAACCGGCAAGCCCGTCTACGACGAAGCCGTCCGCTTCTGGGCGAAGATCCTGGGCATCAACTTCGCCATGGGCGTGGCCACCGGCATCCCCATGGAATTTCAGTTCGGCACCAACTGGGCCGCCTTTTCGCGGGCCGCGGGCGGCGTCATCGGACAGACGCTGGCCATGGAGGGCGTCTTCTCGTTCTTCCTGGAATCCACCTTCCTCGGCCTGGTGCTGTTCGGCGAGAAGCGGCTCGGCCCGAAGATGCACTGGTTCGCCACGCTGATGACCTGCATCGGGGCGTGGCTGTCCGGCTTCTTCATCATCGCCACCGACGGCTGGATGCAGCACCCGGTTGGCTACACGCTGGGCCCGAAGGGCGAGATCGTCCTCAGCAGTTGGCTGGGCCTGATCTTCAACCCGTGGACCTGGTGGCAGTACGCGCACAACATGACCGGCTCGGTGGTGACGGCGGCGTTCGTCATGGCCGGCGTGGGCGCGTTCTATCTGCTGCTGCGCGACCATGAACCGCATGCGCGCGTATTCGTGCGCATCGGCGTGGTGGCCGGCCTCATCGCCACCATCATCATGCTGTTCCCCACAGGCGACCGCCAGGGCTATCTGATCGCGGTGCATCAGCCGGTGACGCTGGCCGCCATGGAAGGACACTTTCAGACCATGCAGGGCGCGCCGCTGGCCATCCTGGGACAGCCGGACATGGACCGGCTCGCGCTGGACAATCCGCTGATCGTGCCCCGCATCCTCAGCTTCCTGACCTGGAACCACTGGACCGCGGAGGTGAAGGGCTTGCGCGATTTTCCGCGTAACGCCTGGCCGGACAACATCCCGCTGCTCTACTACGCCTATCACATCATGGTGGGGCTGGGGACCATCCTCATCGCGGTGATGGTGATCGCCGCTTTCCTGCTCTGGCGCGGCACCCTGTTCACCGCGCGCCCGATGCTCTGGGCCCTCATGCTGGTGGTTCCCTTCCCCTACATCGCGAACACCGCCGGATGGATCACCGCCGAAGCGGGCCGCCAGCCCTGGCTGATTTACGGACTGATGCGGACCGCCGCCGGCGTGTCGCCGCGCGTTTCCGCCGGCAACGGCCTGTTCACGCTGCTCGGCTTCATGGGCCTGTACATGATCCTGGGCATCCTGTTCCTCTGGCTGGTCTGGCGCGAGATTGACCACGGACCGGGGGGCCTGGAAGCAACGAAAGGAGGCCACTAATGGAAACCCTGTGGTTCTGCCTCGTGGCCATCATGATAGCCGGTTATGTTGTTCTCGACGGATTCGATCTCGGCGCCGGCCTGGTGCACCTGTTCGTGGCGCGCGACGAGCGCGAACGCAAGCAGATCCTCGGCACCGTGGGCCCGGTGTGGGACGGCAACGAAGTCTGGCTGCTGGCGGGCGGCGGCACATTGTACTTCGCCTTTCCCGCGCTCTACGCGGCCAGCTTCAGCGGCTTCTATCTGGCGCTGATGATCGTGCTGTGGCTGCTGATTCTCCGCGCCGTCTCCGTGGAGGTCCGCAATCACGTGGACAGTCCGCTGTGGCGCCCCTTCTGGGATGTGGTGTTCGGCGCCTCCAGCTCGCTGCTGTGCCTGCTCTTCGGCGTGGCGCTTGGCAACGTGGTGCGTGGCGTGCCGCTGGACGCCTCCGGCTACTTCTTCATTCCGCTGTGGACCAACTTCCTGCCGGGCGCCAACGCGGGCATCATCGACTCGTATACCGTTCTCGTCGGACTCGTCGCGCTCAGCGCCCTGGCCCTGCACGGCTCGCTCTGGGTGGCGTTGCGAACCGCCGGCGACCTCAGCGCGCGCTCGCACCGGGCGGCCGGTCGGCTGTGGTGGGCCGTGCTGCTGCTGACCATCGCGGTCACGCTGGTGAGTTTCGATATTCAGCCGCACCTGTACGGGCAGTTCGCTAGGTGGCCGTGGGGCTGCGTGTTCCCGGCTCTGGCCATACTGGGTCTGGGAGGCATGCTGGTGTTCATCCGCGCGAGGGATGACCTGAAGGCGTTCCTGTCCTCCTGCGCGTACCTGCTGGGCATGCTCACCAGCGTGGTGTTCGGCGTGTATCCGCTGGTGCTGCCGGCGAATCCGCATCCCGAGCTCAGCCTGGACATCCACAACGCGGCCGCGCCGCTGTACGGATTGCGGATCGGGCTGATGTGGTGGATTCCGGGCATGATCCTCGCGGGTTGTTATTCGGTGTTTATCTACCGCCATTTCTCCAGCCGGGTGAAGCCGGAGTAGGGGGATTCGGATCGGAGCCTGCGTCGATTCTTGACGGTGAGGTATCGCCGTCGTTCCGTCCCTCCGGAGTGAGCACCGCGACCGTCCACTGGCGCCGCGGGAACAGGTCGGGGCGCAGTCTGGCCGCGTCCCCAAACAGCCCGTTATCGACGGATCGCGTCTGTCTAGGAGGAATTCCCGTTTGTCGAACCCCTGCGACCGTGGATTTGTTCGAGGTCTTCAGGACCGAAAGCCCACTGGTGGCCGAGGCGGCCGAGGCCGCGGAAGTTGCCTCGAGAGGCGCGGGGGCATACACTGAAGCTGGTCGGATCTCAAAGTGGAACCCCCGTTGTGGGTAATAGGTGGCCGGCTGTGACCACGTAATACGTGTGGAGATTCCAGCCTGGACTCAACGGAGGTATTCATGTTCAAACGGCTCTCGTACGCATCTCTTCTTCTTGGTGTCGCCAGCGGCTGTGCCGCGTGGGGCCAACCGGCTATTCCACCGAGGGTGGGAACGCTATCCCACATAGCAGCGGGCGGCGCCTGGGACACCACGATCTGGCTCGTCAACACCTCTTCGGCGCCGGTCACCGCGGAATTGGTCTTCCACGCCGACGATGGCAGCTCCTTAAGCCTGCCGCTTAGCGTCACGCTGGAGGGCGCTACACAATCCACCACTGCGGCGACACTGCAGGAGGTCATCAACCCGAATACCGTTTTGATAGTCGATGCGGGGCTTCCAGCCGAGGCCACGGTCGTTGGATGGGCCGATGTGCTAGCCACGGGTCCGCTAAGCGGTTTCGCGATCTTCCGCTGGACCCCCCCGAACTCTCCGGTTTCCGAGGGCACGGTTCCACTGCAGACCCAGTTTCAGTCCACGCTGGTTCTTCCTTACGACAACACAGCAGACTTCCTGATGGGCGTCGCTTTGGCGAACTTGTCGGCGACGCAGGCGGTTATAACCGCCACTATCTGGGACGAGAACGGCAATCAGCTTGGAGCGCCCACCATCACCGTCGCCGGAAGCGGCCACACCTCGTTCGTCATGCCCACGGAACTTCCACTCAGCACCGCACATCGCGGCATCGTTCAATTCCAGAACCCCTCCGGCGGCGCGCTGGATGGGATTGGGTTGCGGTTCAGCCCGGGCGGTACTACGTTTACGTCGGTGCCGACAACTCCCCAGGCTCCGTTACCGGTGCCCCAGATCACATCCATGAATCCCGAGAACGGGCAGGTAGGAACCACCGTGAACCTGGTGATTAGCGGCACCAACCTCTCCGGCGTGACGGCTGTGCAGTTCTCCCCATCCGCCGGCATCACGGTGAGCAACGTGAATGCCACCGCAACGCAGGTCACCGCAACGGTGGTGATCGCCGCCAGCGCGACAGCCGGGCAGGCAACCGTCACCGTCTCATCCGCGGCCGGCACTTCCAACGCGCTGGACTTTTCGGTCCAATCGTCACCGGCGCCCCAGATTACATCCCTGAGTCCGACGAGCGGGCAGGCAGGAACTTCCCCGTACCTGTTCATTAGCGGTGCCAACCTGCTGGGCGTAACGAGTGTGCAGTTCTCTCCGTCCGAGGGCATTTCGGGCACCCCGCAACAGAGCACGATATTTGGGAATTCCACCGCGACGAATCTCATCACAACGCTGGTCATCGCCGCCAACGCGACTCCCGGACCGCGAAACGTCTCCGTGACGTCCCCGTCCGGCACGTCCAACACGGCCGTCTATACGATCCTGGCTCCGGCGTCGCCACCCCAGATCACATCCCTGAGTCCTGCGAGCGGGCAGGCAGGAAGCGCCGTGGGCCTGGTAATTAACGGCACCAACCTCACCGGCGTCACGGTGGTGCAGTTCTCCCCGTCTCAGGGCATCACTGTGAGCAACGTGAGTGCGACCGCAACGCAGGTCACCGCAACGGTGACGATTCCCGCCAGCGCGGCAGCCGGGCAGGTAAACGTTTCCGTCTCGTCCCCGGCCGGCACTTCCAACACGCTGCCCTTTACGATCCAATCGCCATCACCCTATGCCGGACAATGGAACGGATCGACGAATCAGGGTCTGGCCATGTCGTTCACAGTCACAGGCAACAATGTCACGGCTTACTCCTACAACGTGAACTTTCCGAACCTAGGAGCGAGTTGCCCCGTCTCGGAGAACGTCACCTCGGGGCCGGCCACGTCGATCCCGATAACCGGGAATTCCTTCACTAACGGCACGCTCTCTGGCACCTTCCAGTCGGCGATGCAGGCGAGTGGAGCCGTGAACTGGACGTTGAGCCTCCCGGGCTGTAACGCGTCCGGCACGGTCACATGGAACGCGACCAACTAGCAGACCCCCACGGCGCTTTGCCCGTTAATACGGGGTGAACGGAGAGGCTGTCGCAACTGCGAAGTCCGCAAAAGACCTGGCACCGTTTCCGAGCCGCGTTGGTCTTTGGCCCTGGTCGGGGAAGAAGGTCCGTGATCGTCTTCGCGCGGGGCCGGCGCCGCCTGCGGGAGGCGGGCCGAGCCACGTACGGCACGATGGTGCTGATCGTGCCGCGCCTGGGCAACGGGGCGGTAGACCTGCGTTGAACAGGAGAGAGGCGCCGCGATCCTACGGCCCTCCACGGGCGACCTTCGCCAGAAATTCGATCAACCGCCCGACGCCGGAAGAATCCGTGCTGAATCCATACAGGCTCGTGCGCATCCCCTGGGGATTTACGACAAAACTCGTGGGCAGGCCCGCATAAGGAAAGAGCTTGTCTGCCAACTCCGGTGCACACACCACGGGGAAGGTGTAGCCTTTTTCCTTCATATACTGCCGGGCGGAGGCGGCATCGTCGTCGACGCTGAAGGTGAGCACCTGCACGTCTGCACGTTCCCTGGTCCGGTCGTACAGCTCCTGGATTCCGGGATGCTCGCCGCGGCACGGCCCACACCAGGTAGCCCAGAAGTTAATAAACGTTGCCTTGCCTTTCAGGTTGCGCAGTTCCCAGGTGCGGCCGGCCAGATCGGCGATGGAGAATTCCGGCAGCTCCTTGACGAACGAAGGCGGCCTGGGCTCGGGCCACGGGACTTTCGACCCGGACGTAGCCCAATCCGGCCACTTTTCTTCCGTGCCGCCGTGCGCAAGGTAGTACTGCTTCACGGCTGCGAACATCGGTTGTGCCTCGGGCATGGCGAGACCCTTTCTGCTCCATCCGGCCATCGACGCCTGATAGTGCGCCAGGGCATCCTCAACGCGGCCCTCCTGCGCATCGGTGATGGCCAGGCGCCGCAGCCAGCCTGCCCGATCATCGGATTGCTGGCGCGAATCTGCGTGGGGCGCCTCGAGATCGTGCAGGGCTTGCTCGATCAATCCCCGCGCGTCGGCGGGCCGGTTCATTGCCAACAGATAGTCCGCCCGGATTTCCTCGGTGCGTTTGGCGGTGATTGCGCGCCAGTCCGTTGCGCGCGCACGCATCTCCGCGGGAAACAATTCCATCGAGAACTGGTATTTGCACATCTTCTCGACGTTCCGCAGGCCGGCGTCGAGGAGCGCCGGCACGCGGTCGAGACGAACCTTGCCATCAACATAGATTCGCGCGATAGCTGTCTCCACCGGCGGCCAGAATTCGCCTCCATCAGGCGACATGGCGCGCACCCGCAACACTTGATCGATAATCTCCAGGTCGCCGGCGGAAACCGTGGCGGGAGCTCCCGTGGCCCGCGAACTCATGTTCATCAGGAGGCTGCTCAACAGCGGCCACGCGTCGGGCCAGTGGCGCAGCCATTCACGTTGCGCCTGCGTCTCTTTTTCCTGGCGTTGCTTCCACGCGGCCGGCGGCGCGTTCCGGTCCGGCACGGGATTCGCCTTCTCCCAATCGTCCTGAACGAATGAGAGTGCCAGCGAAGAACCGGGGGCCTCGCGCTCCACTTTGGCCCGGAGCGTCTGCATAATACCGGGATCTTTCAAGATCCGAGCTGCTTCCTGGTACACCCAATGCAACTCCGGATCGGCACGGAACGGCCATGCTTCGATTCGCGCCAGGTCCCCGCGAATATGTCCCGCAATAACCTCCGGCGCTTCTCCGGCCTTCTCCTCATCACCCCACACCTGAGGCCATACGGAGAGTTCCAGCGGCGTGTTGCGACGCTCCAGCGCCGGCCGCGATCCCGGCATGCCGAATGCATCGCCGCAGACTTCACGGAATGCCTTCTGGTGCTCCGGCATCTCCGGATCGGCGCGCCTGCCAGGCAAAAGCGCCCATTCCATCATGTCCCGATGCGGCCACACAAACTGCGGCTGCGCGCGCATCGATTTCTCGAAGATCTCTCTGGCGCGCTGCGGCTCCGACCACATCAGCAATCGCGCTTCGTAATACTGCGACAGAGGATCGGCAGGTCTGGCGCGATACCTCGCCAGGGCCCGGTCATACTCGTCTGCCAGGTCACGGTGCCCACGAAAAGAGTCCTGATAAGCTCGCTGAATAAAAAAGTCGTCCGGATGCTTTCCCGCGAGCGCGCGCAATGCTCCAACGCGCTGTTCATACGGTATGGCCGTGTCGCGCAAGGAAGGCACCGCTTCGAGCAGGCGTAGCGTTTCGGGAGGGGGTTCGCAACGAACCGATATCTCCTGCGCGCTCAGCGGCAGCGTGAGGAGTAGTGCAAAGAAGCACCGCTTGCGGGACTTCATGGTTGTGGTCCAAATATACCGCCGCGGACGCGACACCGGCCGCGGCCGAACGGAGAGGCCAGGGGGCAGTCTGTGCGCTTGCCCTACTTCTTCCCGAAGTACCGCCCCCAGTCCACGCCGCGCATGTCGCCGGTCTCCATGAACTGCTGGTGCATGGCGAACGCCGCGGCCGGAACGAACGGCGCGTGGCCGTCGTGGGTGTGGCTGCAGTACGCCATCAACTCCTCGCGGAAGCTGGGGTCGGCGCAGTTGATCATCCCTTCGGCCCTCTGCTGCGGGTCCTTCTTGCGCAGGTCCGCCACGCCGTGCGCGGTCACCACCACCTGCACCGAGTGCTCGCTCTGGTCCACGTGCGCCACGTACGGCACGATGGTGCTGATCTTGCCGCGCTTGGCCGTCGACGGGCAGGTGAAGATGGAGATGTACGCGTTGCGCGTGAAGTCGCCCGAGCCGCCGATGCCGTTCATGAACTGCCTGGGCTGTTGCTGAGTCCGTGGGGCCGCATCTGCAGCATGGGCATCACGGACAAGGGGCCGTTTGCCATCGGTGAAGAGGCGAGGGATGGCGATTCAGCGCTAGAATGGCTCTAAGAAGCTTGAAGGCGCGATTCTATATCGATCCGGCGACCGGGTTCCCGCATATACACGGCCATCAAGTGGATGAGGACGAGGTCATTGAGGTCCTGGACAAGGCCGGCGAGGATCGGGCCGGCCGCGAAGGCGCGAGGGTTGCATTGGGCAAAACAGCCTCCGGCAGGTATCTGCGCGTCATCTATGTTCCCGACCCGGAGCCGGACAGCGTGTTCGTTATAACCGCATACGACCTGACGGGGAAACCCCTCGCGGCATTTCGCAGGCGCAGAAGAAAGAAGCAACAATGAACCAAAACAAGTTTCCAGCCGGATGGGATGACGAGAAGGTACGCCGAGTACTCGCCCATTACGAAGAACAAACTGAGGTTGGCGCCCTGGTGGAGGACGAGGCTGGTATTGAGCCGTCCGAAACCGTGATGGAGATTCCTCTTAATCTCGTGCCCAGGGTCCGGGAATTGATCGCGAAGCACCAAGGCTGAGGTGCGACTATCGGGGATGTGGAGGCGGTCCCCGTCCTTTCATGGGATGGGCACGGTTACCGCTTAGCCCGCGTGTGATTGCTAAACGCAACGGCGCCACGGGGACGAAGTCCTGCTCGATAGAGGTGAATCCGTTACATCATCAATCGGCCTTCGGGCCGGTAGCCCTTCGGCTCGATGTCAACCCCTGCAAGAATCGGCAACATCCCGCGGCGAAAGGTGCAGACGGGCTGGACTTCGATCTGTAACCACGGGGTCTGTAGCCATTTGCCTCCCAGCCGTTCCAGCCAGCCATGGGCAAAACACGCTGTTTACCGTTGTTCGCCGATTACGCAACCGCCCAACCGTTCGAAAGGACCGTCACGTCTACCGATGCCTTAAGTTCTGAGGAAACGGCATCGCTGAAGTTCGGTGATCTATGATATCGAACGAGTACTACGCGCACGGCTTGAGTTTGCCGATATCAATAAGCCGTGCAAGAGTTCGAAGAGCCTGTAAAAGACGCAAACAGTCAACCTGAGTGCCATCCGATATCCCTGGTCCGTGCAGTATCCAGTGACGGTTCAGCATCGGTGGTTTCGACTTTCCAACCTGACAAACGCGCGATCTAGAAATGCCTTCATTGATTTCCAACAATGATCGGTAAGGGAATCAGGCAACACTCCGATCTTCCGCTCTAACGACTTATGGGCTTTGCCCTTAATACTCAAAGGAGCACCCCATGTCTTTTGGGCAATATGATCCAGCATAGGCAAAAGCGCCGCAACCCTTCGTCGGTTTCCCAAAACCTTCTTAAATCTTCATCCGTAATCATATGAATTCAACTCTCGTGCTGACCTATGTGTTTGTGGTCAATCCCTTGTACGTCAGCCTTCTTCCAACACGATCGCGAACGGGCAGGCCCGCGCCCCTTGCCTACTTCTTCCCGAAGTACCGCCCCCAGTCCACGCCGCGCATGTCGCCGGTCTCCATGAACTGCTGGTGCATGGCGAAGGCCGCGGCCGGGGCGAACGGCGCGTGGCCGTCGTGGGTGTGGCTGCAGTACGCCATCAACTCCTCGCGGAAGCTGGGGTCGGCGCAGTTGACAATCATCTCTTCGGCCCTCTGCTGCGGGTCCTTCTTGCGCAGGTCCGCCACGCCGTGCTCGGTCACCACCACCTGCACCGAGTGCTCGCTCTGGTCCACGTGCGCCACGTACGGCACGATGGTGCTGATCTTGCCGCGCTTGGCCGTCGACGGGCAGGTGAAGATGGAGATGTACGCGTTGCGCGTGAAGTCGCCCGAGCCGCCGATGCCGTTCATGAGCTGCTTGCCCATGACGTGCGTCGAATTCACGTCGCCCTGCAGGTCCACTTCAATCGCCGTATTCACGGAGATCAGACCCAGGCGCCGGATGATCTCGGGGTTGTTGCTCAGTTCCTGGGGCCGCATCACCAAGCGCTCGCGGAACCACGGCACATCCTCGTAGATCTCGCGCATCGCTTCGGTGGAGAGCGTCAGCGAGCAGGTGCTGGCGAAGGTCACCCGGTCCCGCCGCATCAGCCCGACCACGGAATCCTGCAGCACTTCGGTGTACATCTGGAAGGGTGGAATATTAGGATGGCTGCCCAGCGCGCCGAGGATGGCGTTCGCCGTGTCGCCCACGCCGGATTGAATGGGCAGGAACGATCTGGGAATGCGCCCCGCGTGCATCTCGGCGGCGAGGAACTCGGCCACGTTCTCGCCGATCCGCTTGGTCAGCTCGTCGGGCTCGGAGAACCCCTCGAACTCGTCCTCGATACTGGTCTCCACCACGCCGACGATCTTCTTCGGGTCCACCATGATCAGCGGCGAGCCGATGCGATCCGACGGCGAGTAGATGGGAATCTCGCGGCGGTGCGGCGGATCGGAGGGCTCGTACAGATCGTGCATGCCGCGCAGCGTGGTGGGGTAGTTGAACTTGTTCCATTCGATAAGAATCCGCTTCGCCGAGCGCGCGTACGTCAAAGAGGCGCCCGCCGCCGCGGTCAGAACGATGCCGCCATCGGGGGTCACATCGCCGGCTTCGATGATGGCCCAGTCAATCGGGCCCAGGAAGCCGTAGCGCACCGCCTGCGACAGCGCCGAAAGGTGCATGTCGAAGAAATGCGTGCCGCCGCTGTTAATCAGCTTGCGCAACGTGGCGTCGGATTGATAGGGCGTCCGGAACAGGATGGCGTTGGCCCGAGCCAGCGCGCCGTCCAGCATGTCGCTGGTGGACGCGCCGGTGATCACGCCCACCTGAAAAGGCCGTCCGGCCTGGTGTTCGGCGCCGGCGCGTTTGCCCAGCGCCAGCGGAATCGCCTTGGGAGTGCCCGCGCAGGTGAATCCGCTGAAACAGAGGGTCTCTCCGTCACTGATGAGTGCCGCCGCTTCTTCCGCGGTCAATTGTGTGAGTGCTTGTTTCACTGATGGCATGATTACTCCGGTTTGGTTCCGTTGAAATGATCGAGGAGCCGCCGCGCGGCGCGATACGCGCTGATGCGGCCTTCTATAACGTCGGTCTCGAGGCTGGCGAGGTCCCGCTTCACCCCGGAATAAGAAAAGAACTGATCGCGCAGACCGTTCTCGATGGCCTCGTACATCGCTTTTCGTGCCTGCTGGCGGCGGTTTCTTTCGTACCAGCCGCTGCGCACGGCTTGCCCATGATGTTCCAGCACGATTTTCCAGATGGCGGCGATGCCCTCGCCCGTGCGCGACGAACAGGTCACCACGCGGGGGCTCCAACCGCTTGCGTGCGGAGGGAACAGCTTCAGCGCGCTCTCGTACAGCCGGCGCGCCGCCTCCGAGGGAACGCGGTTGTCACCGTCGGCCTTGTTGATGGCCATCAGATCGGTCATCTCCATGATCCCGCGTTTCATGCCCTGCAGTTCGTCCCCCGCTCCGGCCAGCATCAGCAGCAGGAAGAAATCGGTCAGGCCGGCGACGGCCACCTCGGACTGTCCCACGCCCACCGTTTCCACGAAGATGTTGCGATAGCCGGCGGCCTCGCACAGCACGATCGCCTCGCGCGTCTTGCGCGCCACGCCGCCCAGCGAGGAGCCCGCGGGCGACGGCCGGATGTAGGCGTGCGGGTCCACGCCCAGCCGCGTCATCCGCGTCTTGTCGCCCAGAATGCTGCCGCCGCTCACCGGACTGCTGGAGTCCACCGCGAGCACCGCCACTTTCTCGCCGCGTTCGTGCGTGAGGTGAATCCCCAGCGCTTCGATGAAGGTGCTCTTGCCCACGCCCGGCACGCCGGTGATGCCCACCCGGATGCTGCCGTTGGTGTGCGCAAGGCAGGCCTCCAGAATCTGCTGCGCCACCTCCTGGTGCGCGGGCGCGGAGCTTTCGACCAGGGTGATGCCGCGCGCCAGCATGGCCCGGTCGCCCGCGACGATGCCGTCGACAATCTGTTGCGGGCTGGCCGAAAGCCTGCGCCGTTGCTGGAAGCGGCGCGTCTGTTCGAAGTCCATCTAGTGTCCCCCGTGGGGCAGGATTGCATCCTGCGCGCCGATTTCCAATCGGCGCCGTGCGCGGGTTACAAACCCACGCGCAGGTCGCAAACCTGCCCCACAGCCAGCCGGAGTAAGTGGTGCAAGGGAGAACACTAGCCGTGCTGGGGCTCCAGTGCCCCGATCAGAGCGCGCAGAATCTCGCGGGCGGCCTCCGGAATGCGAGTGCCCGGTCCGAACACGCCCACCGCGCCGGCCTTGTACAGCTCGTCGTAATCCTGCGGTGGAATCACCCCGCCCACAATCACCATGATGTCGTCGCGGCCCATCGCGCGCAACTGTTCGATGAGCTGCGGGACCAGCGTCTTGTGCCCGCCGGCCAGCGATGACGCGCCCACCACATGCACGTCGTTCTCGATAGCGTGCCGGGCCACCTCCTCGGGCGTCTGGAACAGCGGGCCGATATCGACGTCGAAGCCCAGATCGGCGAACGCGGTAGCGATCACCTTGGAGCCGCGATCGTGACCGTCCTGGCCCATCTTCGCGACTAGAATGCGCGGGCGCCGTCCCTCCGCCTGCGCGAATTCGGCGGCCATCCTGCGCACTTCCGCGAAGGTCTTGTCGCCCGCTGTCTCGGCCGCGTACACCCCGCTGATGGACCGCGTGGGCGCCTCGTAACGGCCCCAGATCTTCTCCAGCGCGTCCGAAATCTCGCCCAGTGTGGCGCGGAACCGGGCCGCATCCACGGCCAGCGCCAGCAGATTGCCCTCACCGGTTTCGGCGCACTTCGTGATGGCCTCCAGCGCCCGCTTCACCGCCGCGCTGTCGCGTTCGAGGCGAATCTTCGCCAGCCGCTCCACCTGGCTGACGCGAACGGCGGCGTTGTCCACTTCGCGCAGATCCAGCTTCGTATCGGATTCATAACGCCAGGCGTTCACCCCGATGATCACGTCCCGGCCCGTGTCGATGCGCGCCTGCTTGCGCGCGGCCGCCTCCTCGATGCGCATCTTGGGCAGGCCCATCTCGATGGCCTTCACCATCCCGCCGTGGCTCTCCACTTCCTGAATCAGATCCCAGGCCGAGTGCGCCAGCTCGTGCGTCAGCGATTCAACGTAGTGCGAGCCGCCCCACGGGTCCACCACGCGCCCGATCTCGGTCTCTTCCTGAATGAAGAGCTGCGTATTCCGGGCGATGCGCGCGGAGAAATCGGTGGGCAGCGCCAGCGCTTCGTCCAGCGAGTTCGTGTGCAGGCTCTGGGTGTGGCCCAGCGCCGCCGACATGGCCTCGATCGTCGTGCGCATGACGTTGTTGAACGGGTCCTGTTCGGTCAGGCTCCAGCCGGAGGTCTGGCAGTGCGTGCGCAGCGCCATCGATTTCGGATTCTTCGGCCCGAAGCTCTTCACGATCTTCGCCCACAACAGGCGCGCGGCCCGCAGCTTGGCGATCTCGCGGAAATGATTCATGCCGATGTCGAAGAAGAACGACAGCCGCGGCGCGAACTCGTCCACCGTCAGCCCGGCAGCGACGCCGGTGCGTAAATACTCCATGCCGTCGGCCAGCGTGTACGCCAGCTCGATCTCCTCGGTGGCGCCGGCTTCCTGCATGTGATAGCCGCTGATGGAAATCGAGTTGAACTTCGGCATGTTCTTCGCGGTGAAACGGAAGATGTCGCCGACAATGCGCATGGAAGGTGCGGGCGGATAAATGTACGTGTTCCGCACCATGAATTCCTTGAGGATGTCGTTCTGGATGGTGCCCGCCAGCTTCTCCGGCGCAACCCCCTGCTCCTCGGCTGCCACGATGTAGAAGGCCATCACCGGCAGCACCGCGCCGTTCATGGTCATCGACACAGAAATCGCATCCAGCGGGATCTGGCTGAAGAGGATCTTCATGTCCTCCACCGAATCGATGGCCACGCCGGCCTTGCCGACGTCGCCCACCACGCGCGGGTTGTCGGAATCGTAGCCGCGATGCGTGGCCAGGTCGAAAGCCACCGAGAGCCCCATCTGTCCGGCCGCCAGATTTCGCCGGTAAAACGCGTTCGATTCTTCCGCCGTGGAGAAGCCCGCGTACTGGCGCACCGTCCACGGTCGCGTGATGTACATGGTGGTGTACGGACCGCGCAGGTACGGCGGGATGCCGGCTGCGTAGTGCAATTGTTCCAGGTGAGGATCGTAGGCCGGCGCCGGGGCCGTGCCCTTCTCGCGATATTCGAGTTTCGAAAAGTCCGGTCTCATCTCAGTCTCCGATCCCCAGTTTCCGTTGCAGCGCCGTGAGCGTCTCCAGCGCGTTGCCGCGGACGTGTACGAACTCCGCCACGCCCGCCTGTTTGAGCTGCCCCAGCGCGTCTTTCGGATAGCCGGCCACAATCACCGGCTGGGCCAGCCGCGGACAAACTTCCACCGCCAGCCCGGGGTATTCCGCGTCGGAACTGCACAACACCACGAAATCCGGCTTCTCCGATTCCACGGATGCCAGCGCCGCCTCCACCGTCGCAAACGCCGGCGGCTTCACCATCCCGAACCCGGCGCACTGGAAAAACTCGGTCGCGAACTCGGCCCGCGCGCGGCGCATCTTCGCATCGCCGAACAGCAGCAGGAAAACCTTCGGGGTCCGGCCGGTGGCCTTTTCGTAGCGCTCCGTGCGCAAGCGCATCGCTTCGAATTCGCTGGCGCCGCGGGCGTGGGTGGAGGGTGCGGTGATGTTGTCCAGCACGCGCTCGCTCGGGTTGGCGTGAACGTTCACCCCGGTGAACTGCCGCCGCCGCTGGGCGATCGCCGTCCGTCGTGCCTCGCGCGCCGGCTTCACCAGGCGGTCCACCAGACCCGAACCAATCGCCTGGCTGTATCCGCCCGCCGCTTCCATTTGCTGGAACAGCTTCCAGGCCTCACGCGCCATGGTGTCCGTCAGCGCTTCGACGTACCAGCAGCCGGAGGCCGGATCGCTCAGCTCGTCGAAGTGCGCCTCTTCGCGAAGAATGAGCTGCGTGTTCACGCCCATCCGCCGGGCAAACGTGTCCGGCGCGGCAAAGGCCGAACTGAAGGGCGTCACCGTCACCAGCTCCGCTCCGCCAATAATGGCCGACATGGCCTCCGTGGTCCCGCGCAGCATGTTCACGTACGGATCGTAGACCGTCTTGTTCCACTCCGAAGTCTGCGCGAAGATCCGCGTGGTGGGCCGCGTATGCGCATCGTAGGCCTTCACTACCCGCGGCCAGAGCAGGCGCGCGGCGCGAAGTTTGGCGATCTCGAAGAAGTAGTTCGAGCCGATCGGGAAAGAGAACGCCATCTGCCCGGCCACCAGCCCCAGCTCAGCCAGATACTCGGAGCCCTGGGCCAGCGCCAGCGCGAGTTCCTGCGTGGCCGTAGCCTCGATTTCCTCGAACCGGCCCGCGTTGATCACGAACGGCAGGAAGTCCGGCGCGATGTTCACTGCTTCTCGCACCGGGCCGCAGTTGAGCGAACCGTGCAGCCGTCCGGCAAAGTGGCGAATCACTCGCAGTAGCGAAGCCGCCTGCCCGCCCGCGCGGATGTGTACTTCCACCTTGGTGAGCGGAAGCCGCGCCAGCAGCGCCTCCAGCGCGTCCTCGTTCTCCGGCCAGTACTGGATGGCCTGCGCGCCGCGCGCCACCACTTCCATGGCCGTGTCGAAGTCGGTCACCTCGGCGCAGATCTTCCAGCCGGTGGGGAAATCCCGCAGCGCCGGCAGGCCGGGCGAATCCTCCAGCCGATAAAACGGCTTCACCGCGAAGCCGTCTTCGGTTTTCCAAACGAGCGCTTTCGGGTCCTTGCCCTTCAGGTCCTTCGCGATCGCCCTCTCCCATTCCGCCGTGGATACCGGCGGGAACTCGGCGAACAGAGGTTCCGCCTGTGCAGCGTTCATTTTCCGCGCTCCTCCACCACTTCAATCAGGAACCCGAACGGCGCTTCAGCGCGCGACTTCGGGTGCACGAAGAACACCATGGTCCCGCGCGAGCCGGCCCGCGGCGCCTTGTCGATAATGTTGAAGCCGTTTTCTTTCATGTAATCGAAGGCCTTCTGAATATCGGCCACGCGAAAAGCCACGTGGGCCAGGCCGCCGCGTCCGCCGTTTCGCTCCATCAGCTTCGCCACCGGCGAATTCTCGTTCAACGGCTCCAGCAACTGGATCAGGTTCGGACCGTCGCCGATCCGCAACAGCACCTCGCGCACCTGATCGCCTCCGTGCACTTCTTCGCGATGAATCTCGGTGAAGCCCAGCATCTTGTACGCGTTCACCTGGCCTTCCAGTTCTCCGGTTTTCACCGAAATGGCCACGTGATCGACAAAAAGAAATCCGGGCACATCGTTCTGTGTTTCCGCCTGCAAGTTCAACTCTCCTGTTGCCACCAGGCTCACCAGCCACTGTGGGGCAGGATTTCATCCTCCGGCGGGTTTCCAACCCGCCCAATCATTCAAAATCCACCAAAACCTGATTGGCCTGCACGCTCTGGCCCGCGCCCACCCTCACACGCTTGATCTTTCCGGCTACTGGCGACGTGATGGTGGTTTCCATCTTCATCGCTTCCAGCACCAGCAGCGAATCGTCCACCTTCACGTCCTGCCCGTCCTGCGCGTTCAGCCGGACCACCACCCCCATCATGGGGCTGCGGCAGACCTTGCTCTCATCGACCACCTCGGCGTCGCCGCCCGCACCCCCCGCCGGAGCGGCCACGGGCGCCGGAGCCGATGGCGCCGACCAGGACACCGGACGATACGCCGCGGGCGCGTGTACCACTTCCGACTCTTCCGCTTCCACCTCCACTTCGTACGTCTTGTTGTCGACTGTGATCTTCAGTTTCACTGTACCCCTGCCTTACCGTATCGTGTGCGATGCCTGGATGCTGACCCGGCCCTGTTGCGCCCACGGGTTCATGCCCGGGGTCGCGCTGCGCCGGACGCGGCGGATGCGCGCCTTCTTCCCCATGAACGCCGCTACCGCGGCCGCGATCACCATCAGGATCTCGGGCTCGATCCGGTCTTCTTCCTTCGCCACCGCAACCGGCTGCGGCGCCGGCGCGCTGGCCACCGGCTTTGCCGCCATCGGCTTCGCCGCGTCACCCATGCGCAGTTCCAGATTGTGAATCCGTTCCTCCATGGCGCGGAGGCGTTCGTTTATTTCTTCCAGCAGCGCCGCGAGGCGGCCGGCATCGAGAGCGCTCGTAGTTCTTTTCATCCCGGTCGGCTCCGTTTCGTCATAGCGGGATCAGCCCGTGCTTCTTGGGCGGGCGCAGTTCGCGCTTGGTGTGCAGCGCTTCCAGCGCCGCCGCCAGATAGCGCCGCGTTTCCGCCGGTTCGATCACGTCGTCGGCCTGACGCCGCGCGGCGGCCACATAGGGGTTCGAGAACTTGTCGCGATACTCCTGGATCATCTCCTGGCGCTTCTTCTTCGGGTCCGCGGCCGCCTGGATTTCCTTGCGAAACACCACGTCCACCGCGCCCTCGGCGCCCATTACCGCGATCTCCGCGCTCGGCCAGGCCACCAGACGGTCCGCGCCCAGATCCTTGCCGCACATGGCCAGGTACGCTCCGCCGTAGGCCTTGCGCAGCACTACGGTGAGTTTCGGCACGGTGGCGGCCGAATACGCGAACAGCATCTTCGCGCCGTGCCGGATAATTCCACCGTACTCCTGTTGCACCCCCGGCAGGAACCCGGGCACGTCCACCAGCGTGATCAGCGGGATGTTGAACGCGTTGCAAAAACGCACGAAGCGCGCCACCTTGTCCGACGCGTTGATGTCCAGAGCGCCGGCCAGCACCGCCGGCTGGTTGGCCACAATGCCCACCGAACGCCCCGCGATCCGCGAGAACGCAATCACCACGTTGGCCGCCCAGTACGGCTGTACTTCGAGAAAATCGCCGTAATCCACCAGCCGCAGGATGACCGTGCGGATGTCGTAAGCCTGCTTGCCATCGTCGGGGATCAGGTGGTTCAACTCTTCGTCCCGGCCCTCTTCCAGCTCGTACGGCAGCCGCGGCGGGTCCTCCAGATTGTTCGAGGGCAGATAGCTCAGCAGCTTCTTGCAGATCTCCACCGCGTGCTCGTCGTTCTCGGCCACGAAATGCACCACGCCGGACTGATTCATCTGCGCGCCCGGACCGCCCAACTGGTCCGCCGTCACCACCTCCCCGGTCACCTGCTTGATCACACTGGGCCCGGTGATGAACATCTGTGCCTGTTTGGTCTGGATGATGAAATCGGTCAGCGCGGGGCTGTAGGCCGCGCCGCCCGCGCACGGGCCGCAGATCAGCGAAATCTGCGGCACCGCGCCGCTGAGCATGGTGTTGTAGTAAAAAACGCGCCCGTAACCGGCCAGGCTGTCGATGCCTTCCTGCACCCGCGCCCCACCCGAGTCGTTTATGAAAATAAAAGGCGACCCGGTCTTAAGAGAACTCTTCATCATTTCTACGATCTTGTCGGAATGGACCTCGCCCGCCGAACCGCCGGCCACCGTAAAATCCTGGCTGCCCAGGTGTACCAGCCGGCCCTCGATGTTGGCGCATCCGGTGACCACGCCCTCGGCGGCCAGCTCCAGTTTGGCCATGCCAAAGCTGCCCTGGCGGTGCTTCGCGAAAAGGCCGATTTCCTGGAACGTGCCCGCGTCCACCAGCCGCTCCACCCGCTCCCGCGCCGTCAGTTTGCCCTGCTTGTGCTGCTTTTCGAGGCGCTCTTCGCCGCCGCCCGCTTCCAGATGTTTGCGCGTCTTCCGCAGCAGTTCGATCTTCTCGTCCATCTTCGAGGTTGTAACGTTTGCCATGGATTCCTGTCTCCTGTTGCCTTTCGCTGGTGGCACAGACTTTAGTCTGTGTCAGGCCGCTGGCCCTCACTCGCCCGGCGCCACCGTCACCTTGTGCGACTGGCCATTGAAGGTCACCGCGTAGGTGATGGGACCGGAAAGCTGGCCGGGTTGCGGGGCGGCGGGCTTGTCCGCCGATGCGGCCGCCTTGGGTTGCGGGGCGGGTGCTTCCTTGCTCGGGTTCTTCGGGCCTTCGTGGCGCGTCTTGAAGAACTTCGGCGCCACCTGCGGGAACATCGCGTAGGTCAGCACGTCTTCGTCGCTGCCGTTGGCGCCCTCCAGATTCAGCGCCTCGCCGCGCAGCTTGTCGAATTCGGCGGGAATCAGATCGGCCGGGCGGCAGGTGATCACCGGCTTCTTCGTCTTTTCCGCCGCGATCTGCTGCACCTTCTCGTCCTTGGGGCCGAGCGTCGCGCCGTAGTAGCCCAGCATCAGGTCCGCGTACTCTCCGCTCATCGCCTTCCACTCGCCCATCAGGACATTGAACACCGCCTGCGTGCCCACAATCTGGCTGGTGGGCGTCACCAGCGGCGGATACCCGGCAGCCTTGCGCGCCACCGGCACTTCCAGCAGCACTTCCTGCACTTTGTCGCCCGCGCCCTGCTGTTTGAGCTGGCTCTCCATGTTGGAAAGCATGCCGCCGGGAATCTGGCTCTTGAAAATGTCCGTCTCAGCGCCCTGAAAGTCAGTCAGGTACTTCTTGTAGTTGTTGCGGATCTTGCGAAAATACTCGTTCACGCGATGAATCCGCTCCATATCCACGCGCGTGGTGTATCCGGTGCCTTCCAGCATTTCCACCAGGCTTTCGGTGGGGTTGTGGCCCGGTCCCAGGCTCATGGAGCTGACCGCGGTGTCCACCATGTCCGCGCCCGCCTCGATGCCCTTCATCAGGCTCACCAGCGTGACGCCCGTCGTGGCATGGGTATGGATGTGTACCAGCGTCTCCTTCCCGCACTGTTCTTTGATGCCCTTCACCAGCTCGTACGCCGGTTGCGGCTTTAGCAGCGCCGCCATGTCCTTGATGCAAATCGAATCGCAACCCATCTCCACCAGTTGCTCGGCCAGGTCGATGAACGCCCCTATGGTGTGTACCGGGCTGGTGGAGTAACAGATGCAGCCTTGCGCGTGCTTGCCGGTCTTTTTTACCGCATTGATGGCCGTACGCAGGTTGCGGGGATCGTTCAGCGCATCGAAGATGCGGAACACACCTATGCCATTGGCGGCGGCCTTCTCCACGAAGTGCTCCACCACGTCGTCGCCGTAGTGGCGGTAGCCCAGAAGGTTCTGGCCGCGCAGCAGCATTTGCAGCGGCGTCTTCGGCATGAGCTTCTTAAAGGTGCGCAGGCGGTCCCAGGGGTCCTCGTTCAGAAAGCGGATGCAGGAATCGTAGGTTGCGCCACCCCAGCATTCCAGCGACCAGTAGCCGGCATTGTCCAGGTCCTCGCAGGCCGGGATCATGTCTTCCATGGCCATGCGCGTCGCCATCAGGCTCTGGTGGGCATCGCGCAGTACAAGTTCGGTGATTTCAATCAGGCGGGACATTATCGTTCTCAACTGAGTGCAGCAATCCCCCTTCCTTTCTCAGGGCGGCTTGAATCCCCCTAAGGCACTGAAGAATAAGCGTAGAATTCTAATTGAGTGAATCTCGACACCCCCGCCGGGGGCATATGCCTTCCGAATCTGGGGCATTTGGCCCAAAGTGCCCACTACTGCCACGTGGTGCTGGTGTAGTACAGTGTCCGGTAGCGTGCTATAGCGCACCACCGCACTGGTCCCCCGGCCTCCGCTGAAACCTGTCGATTCGAAGTGGGGCAGGCTCCCAGCCTGCTGCGGCCTCTCAGGCCGCCTAGCCTCTGGTTTGCGGCTCGGCTGCAATGCGGAACCCCAAGTCAACTCCGCGGGCCGCGCGTGAGGCGGCGGTTGGCAAGATCGACGTTGCAAAAGGGGTCGTATTCAGGACCAAGATTCTGCTCCCCACGCGGCAAGGGCGCGTCCCTCAGGGTGCTGGTTCCCCCGTTGCGCCAGAATCGACGATAAGACCGATTGGCTTCTTGGCAGCCTGTCCACCTAGCACTCCGAGGACCTCCGCCCAAGGGATTGTGAGTTCTTCCACGGAACCCTCTACGAGCATTCCCAAGGTCGGCCCGAAGTGGTGCCCTGCGTCGTATCGGTCGACTTGCAGCGGAATATACGGTTCCTCTGCCCATTGTGCGAGAAGGGACTCCACCGGCACTTTCGCTTCAGATGCGTAGTCGTTCAGGGCACCGGAGTACTCAGCAAAGGAGCGGACAGCGAAAGTTTCCAAGACGTATGAAGTGCGGACGAGCACCACCGTCGGTTTTTTGTTCGACATATGTGGTCTGATTATATCCCTCGGCCAACGTCCCGTGGCACGTCCCATAAACGGTGAGTTTCGGGACGACGCCGAAACCGGCGCAACATCACGCGCAGGTAACATGAGGGGACACTGCGGAAGCGTACAATTAAGACATGGAAGACTACCGGATCAAGCATTCGCTGGTGCGAATCGGCAGTTCTTCATCTCCCAGCGGCGGCAAGAAACTTGGGTTTAGAATCTAGCCATGCTGAAGCGGCTCTTTGCAGTCGCGACGTTGCTCGCAGCGCCGGGCGAGAGGACTTGCGCTGTCACGCACGAGCTGTCAGGGAGCGCCGAATGAAAAAGCATCTCTTCGCCATCCTGCTATCGGCATTGTGCGCTATTGGTAGTGCCAGTGCCGCCGACAAGGGTCCGTACGCAAACCAGCGCTTCACAGTCATCAGCCCGGGGCTTGCGGTCGCCGTCTGCGATACCTTCGACTCCAACGAGTTCGCCTTCGCTTCGCCAACGCTTCCTATTCACATTGAAAACGGCATAGCAAAGCACTCCGCCTACAATCCCTTCGACTTCGGGGGATTTTTTGGCAAATGCAATGGTGTGGTTGCAGAGCCATTGAAAGTTGGAGAGGTCGTTGTCGCCACCGGGTCACGGATTAACGGCCATGAGTTTCGGCTCAGTATCGTCAGTGCGCCGCACGCAGTACGCCGGGGCATCGGAGCATTCGAGCACTCAAGCTATGAATCCGGGGCGGCGGAACTTCGATTCAAATCAGCCGATCCAAAAGATCGAACCGCAGTGGACTCAGCCATCAAACAGTGGCTCCAACCGACCAGCATGTTACCCGGCAACACTGCAAGCGGCATTCAGGTTCCACAGATCAGGGAAGGAATGAACATGAAGGAAGTGGAATCGGCGCTTGGTGCTCCAGATTTCAAGTTTACCTCAGAAGGGTACACTACTTATAGGTACAATTCTGCTGGCGTCTTTGTCGTCTTCAAGGATGACAAAGTGACAAAGATCGTGACGGGAAACGAATCAGTGCCGGCCGGTGTGCAACCGCCCAAGTTACCCGAAGCGACAAGACAGGCTGTTATAGAAAACTCTGAAGCTTCCCAAGCTTCGCCTGCGGCTGCCGCCTCTTTAGCAGATATCGGGCATGTACTCACTCAGCAGGAACAGGCCAATCTGATCCAACAGGGGCAAGCCTCCAAATGCGCCGTAGTGACCATCCCACCCGGAGCCCAGATTGACATAGACGGTAGCAAGATGGGTGTTTCGCCAGTGGTATTTGTGCTGCTTCGGCACGGGGAGACTCCGCGTACCATAACGATCAAAATGACTGGTTACAGGACAATTGAGAAAAAGTTCGTTCCTGACGGCAAGACCATTCCGATCGGCATACAGCTCGAAAAGGAAACTCCGTGAGAAGTTCCCTCGCAGCCCGGTGTCTCTCAAAGGGTAAGTTTTGCAACGTCAGCGGAGGGCCCTGAAACCGGGGATTTCAGAGTTGCAAAAATCAGTCGCGAAACAGAGCCCCAAGGGCCTCCCAGCGGCCCGGTCACTGATGTTCGGTGGCGTTGCAAAACTCAGTTGCAAAAGTCAGGCAATCTACGTGGCCGCGTACCCGGCACACCGGCCGGTCGCCAGACCCTCCGAATTGTGTCGTCACGATAACTGTTGGGGAATCGCCATGCACTGACGACAGCGGCTTTTTGCGCTGCCTGACGGATCGTCGGCCATCCGCACATGATTCGCGTCGCAGAGCCCGCCGCGTTCGGGCGTCACCGGATCCCGGCCGCCTTCTCCAGCCGGGCTGTCGCGAGCGATGCTGCCAGGGAGCGCCGGAGTTTGTATAGTAGTTAATGTCACTACATGATGGAGGCAGCATGCTGAAGGCGGTTTCGGCTGCGGACGCGAATCGACGGTTCTCGGAGTTGCTTCGAACCGTAAAGACGGGCCGAAGCGTCGTCGTCACAAGCCACGGCAAACCCGTGGCTAGGATCGTACCCGTTGCCGAGGACGAACGCGCTGCCAAAGCTGCGCGTTCCGCCCTCTTTGCACGGCTCCGAACGGAAAGGGCGGTTAAGGCCGGCCGCTGGACCCGTGACGAACTGTACGACGAGCCATCGTGAAGATCGCGCTGGACACCAACGTGCTGGCTTATGCCGAGGGCGCCAACGGAGCGGCCATGCGAGACCGGGCACTGGAACTGATTCAGCGGTTGCCGCAGGAGAGTATCGTTCTTCCGGTTCAGACGCTCGGCGAACTGTTCAACGTACTCGTCCGCAAGGCCCGGCGGCGGCCCATACGGGCGCGGGCTGCCGTGATGAGTTGGCGCGACGCGTATCCGGTGGTGGAGACCACCGCGGCGGTGATGGTCAACGCCACCGACCTGGCGTCCCGACACGGCCTTTCGATCTGGGACTCCGTTGTTCTGTCGGCGTCGGCGGAAGCCTCGTGCCGGCTCCTTCTGTCGGAGGATCTCCAGGAGGGGTTTGCGTGGCGGGGAGTAACCGTGACCAACCCGTTTGCGCCGATGCTTCACCCTCTTCTGGCGGCTTTGCTCACAGCGCCCGAGAGATGATCGTTGGCCTGGTGTGAGTCGGAGCCTCCCGTCGATACTGCCACCAGGCGCTCACTAATGTCACACGGAATCAGAGGTCTTCAGGACGCAGACCGGTGTCCTTCCCGATTTTGGCCAGCGCCGCCGGCCCAACCTCTTCGTGATCGTGGAAGCAGAAGGTGAAACTGGACCAGCCGGGCCGCTGCGAGCTTTCGATGAGAGCCAACCTGCTTTTTCGGCGCCCATCCAATACGCAACAATGCAGCATAGACTCGCCTGGCCTTTGTTGAACGCCAAATACTCACGCCGCGAAGAGCACCTTGAGCGGCTCGGGAACGTCTTCACCGCTCTCGATCATGTCCGCCAGCACCTGCAGGGCTATCGACTTCACCTTTCGAATGGCCTCGTCTGCGCTGCTGCCGTAGGCCATGACGCCGGGAAGGTCCGGGACCGAAGCCAACATCCGGCCATCGTCCTCTCGTTCGATTTCGACGCGAATCGGTTGAATCTCCACCATGGCTAATTCATTCTACCGGAAGGAACAACGGTTAGCATGATGTCCGGCCCGCCCAAACCGAATGGTCATTCATCCGCAACCCGAGATCCCGCGCACCAAAGGCCACCGCGCAAGTGCACGTCCGAAAAAAGGGCTGCCGTTGCCGTTGCATCTTCTCCGCCATTGGGCATTGACAACAACTTACGCCAATCAGGACCAAATGAAACAATCATCCCCCACATCGCCCCTCGGATATCCCGTCCGCCCCGTGCTACCGTCAATGCGCCATGGCCACCGACGCACAGATCCTCGAGAGCCGAATAAATGGCCGCGACGATGCCGGGTCTCTCCGCCAACCGCAGGCCTGGCAGCCGATATTCCCGCGTTGCGAAACGAAGCCAATCTCGAGTGCCCCGGAGTGGCCCTCTCCGGCTGTCGGATAAATACCCCGGTTCCGCGAACCCTCCGCCGGCTCCCCGGCGCTGCTATGCGACCAAACGAACCCAATTCCGGACCCTCCCGGAGTCCCTCTGTCATGCTGCCGACCTCCACCGGGCGCCCGTTGACTGAGGTTCTTCCCGTGACCGATCCCGTCCCCTGCATCCCCGAAAACACATCGGGTAAAGAGTGTGTAAAAGCTACGGGCTCGGCCGAAACGCTCGCGTCCGCGATCCGACCGGGTGAAGTTACCCTTGATCGTGATTCTCGTCCGGCTCCCCCTGACGCCCAGCCCGCGCTGCTACAATTGGGGGAACCACTATTCTGCCGGACTATGTCCTGTCCGGACGATTGTCCGGCCCCGTGGCTGCCGGACCACCAGGCTTCCATGGACCTCGACCAGCTCCATACTTTCCTCGAGATCGTTCGCCTGAAGAGTTTCTCGAAAGCGGCCCAGACCTGCTACCGAACTCAGCCGGCCATCAGCGCCCAGGTCCGTCAGCTCGAACAGGAACTGAACAGCACCCTGTTCGAACGTCTGGGCACGCGCATCTCGCTGACCACCGCGGGAAGAATCTTCGCCGACTACGCGGAGCAGATTCTGGACCTGCGCCGCCGCGCTCAGGACTCCATCAACGAGCTGGAACGGGTTCCCCGCGGCGAGCTGGTGATCGCCGCCAACGAGGCTTCCTGCATCTACGTGTTGCCGACCGTTTTCTCCGAGTACGCCCGCGAGTTCCCCAACGTGCAGCTTCTGGTGGACCGCTCCTACGGTGCGCGCGTGGTACAGGCCGTGCTGGACAATCTGGCCGATTTCGGCATCACCCAGTTGCCCGTCGAGGAGAAGAAGTTGCAGGTGGTGAAGATCCACAGCGACGAGATCAAGCTGCTCATCCGGGCCGGGGACCCGCTGGCGTCGCGAGATGGCGTGGGCTGCCGCGAACTGATTGCGAAGCCGCTCCTGCTGCCGAAATCGGGCACTACGCGCACCCGCCTCAACGCCTGGCTGGAGCCGGTGGAAAACGAGATTCACGTCTCCATGGAGCTGGATTCCACCGAGATGATCAAGCGCTTCGTGATGGCCGGCCTCGGGTATTCGTTCATGGCGGCATCGCACTGCCGGGAAGAGGTGGAAAGCGGACGGCTGGCGGTGGCGTCGCTGTCGCCCGAGCCGATGATTCGCCACCTCGGTCTGATCTACCGCAAGGATAAAGCGCTTTCGAAGGCGGCACTGGGCTTCATTCGGGTTATATTGGAACATGCGGGGGATGCTGCGGCGCGGTATCACCCGCGGCCCAGGGTCGCCGTACCCTGAGGGAGCGCGCCATGCCTCGCCAGACCATTCACAGCTCCACCATCTTCATCGCGGTTGGCGACGAAACGCGCGTGTACCGGTCCGTCGACGAGATTCCCGCGCCGTTGCGCGAGAGGCTGGAGCGGACCACCAACGGCTTGAACTCGGCCACCATTCTGATTGCCGACCGCCGCGGGCGCGAGGAGATCGTTCGCGCCATCCGCGGCCTGCCCTCCGGCGTGCGCTCCCGCCTTGCGGCTACCCTGCAGGCGCGAAGCGGCGCCCGAAGACGCTGGCGCTTCCACTGGCGCACGCTGTTGCGGCATTGGGCCGAGATCCTGCTGCCGGGCGTGATCGGCGTTTCGGTCTGGCTCCTGCTCAGCATGAAATAGCGGGGAGCCGGTACCCCCGCACGCTGCCTCTCCGATCCCCCCATTTGCGCCATGCAGCCCGCGCCGGTCCGGGCCGATCAAACAATCAAAGCACACAATGTTACAAGCAGGTGAAGAGACAAGCGGAACGAACCTGGCCGGCCTTCCCGGGCGGGCCGATGCCGAACGGGCCATCGAAACGGCTCTTCGCTCGTGCAGTCCGGGCTGGCTGGCCGCGGTTGTGGCTGACCGCGTCCACCTGATCTACGAGCGCTGTGGCTACGCCCGCGGTGACGCGGTGCTGGAGGAGATTGCCGGTCACATCGGCGCGCTTCCGGACGGCGCTCGAGTCTATCGCTGGACCGCCACCTCGTTTGTCGTCATCGCCGCCCGGCGGCCCGTGATCGTGTTGCCGCCGTCCATCGAGGCCACCTGCACGGTGCTGCCGCTGGCCAGCGTGCGCTCGGCGGGCGAGCTTGCCGCCCGTCTGGATCATCACGTGGCCCTGCACGTGGCCGCCGCCTGATCCGTCCGGTCCCCCCAACCCGGTCTGCAACGAACCCCTCGGAATCGCAATCAACGAGAAGATGGAAATGATGGTCTTTCGGAGCGACTGGCACGAGGCGTGATCGCGTTCGTGGCGTTTGCGTCCGCCGGGTTGGCGGCGGACACTTCGGAGGCCCCCACGCCATCCCCGCCTGTCGTCGAACGGGAAGGTCTCCTGCGCGACGTGCCATCCGCCAGAGCACGCTTTTGAATGTGGAATTGCTTTCAAGCCACTTGCCGTGACCGCGGCGGCCTCCTCGAGGGTGCTCCGAAACCCGGGCGGCACGTGTACCTAGCGTACGCGTGGATCAGCTTTCCCGTGAGCGAGAAGTTCGGGGTAATGAACGTCAGGACACCGGCAATCGCGAACGGGGCGCACATCCACAGCAGCCACGGCCGGAAGTTGCCGAATCGCGAGCGGGTCCGGTCGGAGTAGAGGCAGGACGCGAGATCACCGCACGCGTATCCGGCGCGTTCGAACCACCGGACGCGATCCGGACCGGGATGAACTGGCGTGCAACTACTTTACTTGAAGAAAAGCGGCGGGGCGTTCGGGCTGCAAGACACGCGGAGACCAGCCGCGTTTCTTCCTCCCCGCAGATGTCAGGGATCTTAGCGTTTCGCGCCGAACATCGAGAGCAAGTGATGCCGCGCTATCTTGTCTTCCCTGATCGCTCGCCACTTAGCCCGAAGTTCCACCCCGCAGCGAAGGCTGTTGTTGATAATAGTCAGGTTGTGTGGCAGGAATAGGTTGGCTGCTGACTACACTTGGCCTTACAGTTTCACTCGCAGCAGTTCCAGTGCGTATT